>OFFZ01000665.1_pt1 | contig 20314 bp, 16 predicted proteins | sample 1521631 | NCBI WGS metagenome assembly OFFZ01 (sample SAMEA3504102, study PRJEB24116) | mouse gut metagenome | biome: mouse gut; feature: mouse-associated habitat; material: faeces | place: Denmark | collected 2011 | reverse complement strand
CGTGCCCCCGGCAAATATCGCCGAACCGAACGCAAATACTATCCACATACCTATCACCATACCCTCTCTATTCCTATTCTGTCACATATCTCTTTCCCCATACTTCCCCTGCGCCATTCCGTACTGGCAAATGCTGTCTTTCTATTGCTCCATAAATTCCCTGTGCCATATATTCCATGGGCTGCCAACACATGACACATTACATATGCCATGGCCCGGCAAAATGCCTATGTCCGTTCCGCCCAGTCACAAAAGCGGCGCAGCCACTTTCAACAGAACGCCTGCCAGCTTCACCGTCCACTTCTCCTTCAGGACCGTCTCCGGTGTCACCTGGCGGCACTTGGGCAGCATGGCCTGGAAGTCCGCCTCGATGTCCCCCACCGCCGGCACGCTGTGGAGCAGCGCCGCGCACTCGAAGTGGAGGTACAGGCTCCGGTAGTCCAGGTTGATGCTCCCCGTCACCGCCGTGACGCCGTCGCTGACGAAGGACTTGGCGTGGACGAACCCCGGCTCGTACTCGTAGATCTCCACCCCGCCGGCGATAAGCTCCCGGTAGTAGGAGCGGGTCAGGGCGAACACCGTCTTCTTGTCCGGCCAGCCGGGGGTGATCAGTTTCACGTCCACCCCACGCTTGGCGGCGAAGGTCAGCGCCACCACCATCTCGTGGTCAATGATCAGATAGGGCGTCATGATGTGCACATACTGCCTAGCCCGGTTGAGGATGTCCATGTACACCATCTCCGCCACGTTCTCTCCGTCAAAAGGACTGTCGCCGTAAGGAATGATCCAGCCGGGAGAAGACACCGGAGCGGAGGCCGTCAGATACCGGGTACAGTCCTCCATTCCCCGGTCTTCCACGTTCCACATTTGCAGAAACATCAGGGTGAAGGATCGGACCGCTTCGCCGGTAATGCGCAGCGCCGTGTCCTTCCAGTGGCCATGCGGATGGGTGAGATTGATATATTCGTCCGACAGATTGACCCCGCCGTTAAAAGCTGTATGCCCGTCGATCACGAGTATCTTCCGATGGTCACGGTAATTATAGTGCGTGGAGACAAAAGGCGAGACCGGCGCAAAGGTTCTGCACTGGATCCCCAGCCTGCGCAGACGTTTCGGATAGTCATGGGGCAGCAGCGCAAACTCGCAGGTGCCGTCATACATCACGCGCACATCCACGCCCTGTGCCGCTTTCCGCGCCAGGATCTCAAGCACCCTGCCCCACATCAGTCCCTCCCCCACAATAAAGTACTCCATAAAGATAAAATGCTTCGCCGCTTCCAGTTCCCGCAGCATTGCATCAAACTTGTCCTCACCCAGAGGGAAGTATGTGACTGCAGTCTTATCATATACCGGATGGCAGCCGCTTCGGCCAATATAATGGGCCAGCGCCGCCACGCCGCCGTTGTTGTTCTTTTCCAGAGAAATAAGATCATTGTATTGAATTTCTCCGCTCTCCACCGCATCACTGACTGCTTCCGAGACGATGCGGTTTACCAGATTGGACACCCTCGTTACTGCCAGACTGCCTAAAATCGAGCGCAGGTGGCCGGTGCCAACAATCGTCAGAACCATGAAAATACAAGCCAGGAAAAAGCAGAAAAATTTCACCTTCTGTCGGGGCTGTATGAGAGGACGGCGGCGCATAGGATCATCACCTCACAGCAAGACTATGAGGTGACAGCTTTTCCCTATACCAGAAACTGCCGTTTATTCCGGCAGTGCATTCACCAGCTCCTTGAACACATGGCCCCGTTCCTCAAAATTCCGGAAGCGGTCGAAGGAGGTGCTGGCGGGAGAGAGGATCACCACGTCCCCTTCCCCGGAACGCTGGTCCGCAAGGCGGACCGCCTCCGGGTAGTCTGCCGCGGTCAATATTTCCAGGTCTTGATAGTTGTCCGCCGTCTGCACGGCCTCCCGGATGACCTGCTCCGTAGCACCGCAGAGGATCAGAAGCTTCACGTGGTCGTTGACCACCGGACCCAGAGGGGCGTAGCTGATCCCCTTGTCCTTGCCTCCGGCGATGAGGATCACCTTCTCCGGGAAGGAGCGCAGGCCCGCGATGGTGCGGCTGGGACTGGAGGCGATGGAGTCGTTGTACCACCGGACGCCCCGGCGCTCCCGCACCAGCTCGATCCGGTGCTCCACCCCGCCGAAGGTCCGGGCAAAGGCGCGGACAGTCTCGTCCGGCACCAGGCCCTGGACGGCGCAGATGGCCCCCATGTAGTTCTCGACATTATGGACTCCCGGCAGACGGATGTCCGCCAGCGGCAGCACCGGGCGCTGGCCGGAGGCGTCACGGTACCAGATGGCGTCCTCCTGGATATAGCAGCCGCTTTCGGGCTGCCGGTCCGAGGTACGGGTGAAATACAGCACCTTTGCCGGTGTCCGGGCGGAAAGGTCACGGGCGATCTCGTTGTCCCAGTTGCACACCGCGCGGTCTCTGGCGGTCTGATGGGCCAGCAGGTTGGCCTTGGCGGCAACGTATTCTTCCATGTCTGTATGGACATCCAGGTGGTTGGGGGCCAGGTTGGTCACAACGGCGATATGGGGGCTCCGGTCCATGGTCAGCAGCTGGAAGGAGCTCAGCTCCACCACCGCCCAGTCCGTGGGGCGGATGCCGTCCGCCTCGCTGAGCAGCGGACGGCCGATGTTGCCCCCCAGGTGGACCGTATGCCCCGCCGCCTCCAGGAGGCGGGCGATGATGGTGGTGGTAGTGGTCTTTCCATCGCTGCCAGTGACGCCCAGGATGGGACAGGGGCAGACCTGGAAGAAAACCTCCATCTCCGAGGTGAGGACGCCGCCCCGGGCCCTGGCCTCCTCCAGGAAGCGGGGATGCAGGCCGGGGGTGCGGAAGATCACGTCGTGGTCCAGTCCCTCCAGGTAGTCCGGACCCAGGCGCAGCTTGCAGCCCGCGGCCTCCAGCTCATCCCCCAGAGGGCCCAGGGCCTCCCGGTCCTTTTTATCGCAAGCGGTCACGTCGATCCCCGCGTCCAACAGGAGCTTTAAAAGAGGGCGGTTGCTGATGCCGATGCCGGTCACAGCAACCCGCTTGCCTCTCAGCGTGTTCAGATAGTCGCACAAAGTCATGGTCGTTCCTCCTTGCCTTCTCTTTGGTCTATTATACCACCCGTCCAGGGAGAAAACAACAAATTTATCCAGCTTCGCCGGTTTCTTTCGTTGACAAGCCGCGTATTCTCCTGTAGAATAAGGGATGAGTAAGACAGACAGTCGCGTGACGGCGCGAAAGCTCCGTCATGAGGAAAGTCCGGGCTCCATAGGGCAAGGATAACGGGTAACGCCCGCCGAAGGCGACTTCAGGAAAAGTGCAACAGAAATAAACCGCCGCGCCGTCCAGTGCGGTAAGGATGGAAAGGCGAGGTAAGAGCTCACCCATCGGCTGGAGACTGTCCGATGCTGTAAACTCTATCCGGAGCAACACCGTGGAGAGAACTTGGATCATGTATTACGATCCATGACCGGCCCGGTCGTTCTCGAGGAGGTGGCTGGAGCGGTCTGGCAACAGGCCGCCTAGATAGATGACTGTCAAATACAGAACCCGGCTTACAGTCTTACTCAATATAAGGGAAAGTACCTCGGAGGTGCTTTCCCTTTCTTCTTGAAAAACGTTTTGATCCGGAGGAGCTTATGAAAACACAAGACGATCTTCAATTTGACGCGCGGTCCGTTCTCGTCGTCCCGTCCCAGCGGCAGCTGGCGTGGCAGAGGATGGAGTTTTACGCCTTTATCCATTTTTCGGTGAACACCTTCACCGGCCGGGAGTGGGGGGACGGTACGGAGCCTCCCTCCTGCTTCGCTCCCGCGCGGCTGGATACGGACCAGTGGGCCCGGTGCATCCGGGACGCGGGGATGGGCGGGGCCATCCTCACCTGCAAGCACCACGACGGCTTCTGCCTCTGGCCCAGCCGGTACACGGACCACACCGTTGCCAACAGCCCCTGCCCCAGGGACGTGGTGGGGGAATTTTCCGATTCCTGCCGCCGGTATGGGCTGAAATTCGGGGTCTACCTCTCCCCCTGGGACCGGAACAGCGCGCTGTACGGGACGGGCAAGCCCTACGACGACTATTTTGTTGATCAGCTGCGGGAGCTTCTGACCCAATATGGCCTCGTCTTCTCCGTCTGGCTGGACGGGGCCTGCGGCGAGGGGCCCTGCGGGAAGCGGCAGGTCTATGACTGGGCGCGATATTACGCCGTGGTCCGGGAACTCCAGCCGGACGCCTGTATCAGCGTCTGCGGCCCGGACGTCCGCTGGTGCGGCAATGAGGCGGGGCACACCAGGAGATCCGAATGGAGCGTAGTCCCCCGGCGCGCTCGGGATACGGAGAAAATCCAGGAGAAGTCCCAGAGCGAGGACAGCGATGCGTTCCGGCAGCGGAAGATATCCGCCGGTGACGAGGACCTGGGCAGCCGGGAGGTTGTCCGGGAGGAACCGGACCTGGTGTGGTATCCGGCGGAGGTCAACACCTCTATCAGGCCCGGATGGTTCTACCATCCGGAGGAGGACGGTCAGGTGAAGTCTTTGGCGGAGCTGGTCAATATCTACGAGTCCTCCGTGGGCGGGAACGCCGCCTTTCTGCTGAACGTCCCGCCCACACCGGAAGGACTTGTCCATGAAAACGACGCCGCGCGGCTGGAAGAGCTTGGCGCGTATCTCAGGGAGACCTACCGCCATGACCTGGCAAAGGACGCGCGGATCGTTCGGACGGAGGACGAGGTCCAGCTCCTGTGGCCGGAACCGGTGGCCGTCTCCAGAGCCGTCCTGATGGAGGACATTACTAAGAGCCAGCGGGTGGAGGTGTTCGCCGTCTATGACGGCAGCGGGGCGAAGGTTTACGAGGGCACCGTGATCGGCTATAAGAAGATCGTCCCGCTGGAGGGGGTCGTGACGGACCGTCTGACCATCCGGGTCCTGGAAAGCAGGCAGGAACCCAGCCTGATCTTTACCGGCGTGTACTGAGCTCCCGTCCGGCTTCCAGGAAGTGGACAGGTTTTGCATACTTTTCCGCACAAATATCTATTATACTGCATAAGCTGTTCCTATAGAATAACAGCAAGAACAGATCGTCAGGAGGCAGCTTATGAAACAGCCTGTTTTTACCGGCTCCGGCGTGGCCATCATCACGCCCTTTACCAATGGCGGCATCGACTACCCCGCCCTGGCCCGCCTGCTGGACTTCCAGCTGGAGAACGGCACGGACGCCATCATCGTCTGCGGCACCACCGGCGAGGCCGCCGCCATGAGCTATGAGGAGCGCGTGCGCGCCATCGAGGCCGTGGTGCGACACGTGGACGGCAGGGTCCCGGTCATCGCCGGGACCGGCTCCAACAATACGGAAAACGCCATCACCCTGTCCAGGGACGCCTCCAGCGCCGGTGTGGACGCTTTGCTGGTGGTGACGCCCTTCTACAACAAGGCTACCCCAAAGGGGCTCATCCGCCACTACACGGCGGTCGCCGACGCGGTGGAGAAGCCCGTGATCCTCTACCACGTGCCCTCCCGGACCGGGGTGAAATGTACGGCGGAGATCTACGCCGCCCTGACGGAACATCCCAACATCGTGGGCGTAAAGGAGGCGGGCGGCGACCTGGCGCTGGTGCAGAAGACCCGGGAACTGTGCCCGGAGGACTTCTACATATGGTCCGGCAACGATGACGAGACCTCTCCCATCATGCTCTTCGGCGGCAAAGGGGTCATCTCCGTGGCGGCCAACGTGATGCCCGGGGAGATGCACCGGCTGACGGAGGCCTGCCTGAAGGGGGACTTCGTTACCGCCGGTAGGATGCAGCTGGAGCTGCGGAAGCTCTGCGAGGCGCTGTTCTGGGAGGTGAACCCCATCCCCGTCAAGACGGCTTTGGCTATGATGGGGTACTGTCAGGAGCGTTTCCGCTCTCCCATGTGCGAGATGGAGCCGGAGAACCGGGAACGGCTTGCGGGCGTGCTGGCGGAGTATGGATTGATTTAACGGATTGACTTCTCTCCTCCCCTGCGTTAGAATGGGAAAAACGCAGGGGGGGATTTTTTATGGCGGAAACCATTTATATTGATGCCGGCCCGTCGGATGGCCCGTCCGGGATTATCTTTGAGCGGGAAACAAAGGTCGTTTATACCGGTCTGGAGGTCCTGACAGAGGAAGAAGGACCTTTTCTTGTGGAAGTCTCCCGGCTGTGCGGCGTTCATTTCTTCCCACGGGGGCAGGCCCCGGAGGTCCCGCTGTATGCCGTGCCCTATCTGGAGGTCTTCGCTTCGGACGGCAGGGGCGGATGGTTCGCCGCAACGTCAGAAGGAGGAGACGGACCTCTGTACCACATTGACCGGTATCGGTCCGTGTGTCTTGTATCGGACTGCTATCGGGTATTCTTTTACGAGATGATCTCCGACCCGGACTGGCGGCAAAAGAGCCTCCCCGGCGGGCCGTGGCCCCGGCTGCCGGAGGACCCCGTGGGGCGGAAAGAGCTGGCGGCAAAGCTGGGCGCCTCCGGTCCTTCTCTAAAGGAGACAGTTGATCCCGGTCCCCTGCCCTGGGTGTTTGCCTCCCGGGAGGAGGCGGAGCGGGAATTTCCTGTTCTGGACATGTGGACCGTCCTGCGGCAGGAGCGGGAGCCGAGGTTCCAGGTCCATCCCATGATGTCCCCTAAGGACCGGGAGGGCCGGGCATTCGTCCACTACGCCGCCTGGCAGGAGGCGTATGCCGGGCTGATGCCGGAGGCCGTCCTGGAGGCGCACACGCTGGAGCGCTGCCGGGAGTCTGCCCAATGGGGCAGCTCCGGCAATACCTTCGTGGCGCTGGATCGGGAGGACGGCGACCGGGTGGTGGGATTTGCCGCGCTGTGCCGCTCTGCACGGGATTTCGTCTCCGTGCCGGAGGCAGGGGAGATCGCCGCTCTGTACGTGCTTCAGGAATATCAGGGGCTTGGACTGGGGCGGCAGCTGCTGGAACACTGTCTGGCGTGGATCCCACAGCCCAGGGTGGCGCTGTTCGTGCTGGAGAGTAATGAGAAGGCCATCGGGTTCTATGAACACATGGGCTTCCGGCCCACCGGCCACAGGATCGCCGATGAGCGGGACGGCGGCACGCTGGTCGAGATCGAGATGTGTCTGGAGAGGGATACCTATCAATAGAGAACGCCCCCGGGGCTTTGGGCCTCCGGGGGCGTCCCTTATCTTCCGGCTATCTCGCGCGCGGGATCAGCAGCAGGCGGTCCGGGGTGATCTGGCTCTCGTCCGCCAGCTCGTTCACCGACAGGATGCCCTCCCGGGTGGCCCGGTACTGCTTGGCGACGGCCCACAGGGTCTCGCCCTCCCCCATCTTCCGCAGGATCAGGGACGGCGCGGGGCCCTGATCCGGGCTCTCCTCCTCCGTCTCCCCGCCGCTGACACAGAGATAGCGCCGCCGCCGGGTGGAGGAGACCTCGCACTCCACCGGGAAGCGCAGCTCGATGCCCTCCGGGGTGATGTTGGCGATGATATCCCCGCGGCAGGAAGCCTCGCCCTGGCAGTCCAGCTCTCCGCCCTCCAGTTCGTCGGGGATGGACACGATGAACTCCTTTCGGACGCTGCCCATGGCCTCGTTCTCGTCCAGATACAGGCAGCGGGCCCAGGCGGGGATCTTCCACTCGCCGCCCTCCCGCTGGGCGCCGCCGCAGCCGATCTCCGTGTCGATCACCGAGCGGACGGCGGAGCCGGTCTCCAAAAGCTCCCGGACGTTCTGACGACGGACGCTCTGCTGGCTGTCCTCCCCCAGCTCCAGCTCATCCATCTGACAGGTGACGGAGGCGGCAGTGCTGTAGAGGTCGGCGATAAAGTCGATATCCAGCCGCTTCCACACCGTCACCCGGGCGCAGAGGGACACGGACAGGGTCATGACGCAGGCGTCGTCCGGGGCGCTCTCGCTGCCCACCCGGCAGTCCAGGCTCAGCAGGCGGTAGGCCGCCTCGCTCTCGTCCTCCTCGTCGAAGCCGCCGCCCTCCAGTATCTGGGAGAAGGGCAGCTCCTGCTGCAAGAAGCCCAGCCTTCCGCCGGTCTCCCGGTACAGCACCGACACGGACAGGAAGCCCTTTACCACCAGCTTGCTCCCAATGAGCTTGCTGTCGGTCCCCCGGACGTCCACCCGGGTGGACAGGATCTCCTCCGCGCCGCCCCGGCCCGGAGACAGGGGAAGCTCCTCGGAGAAGGAGAACTCCTTCTCCCGCACGCCAGCCGCCACACGGGTCTGCTTCTGCTCCCGCAGCATCTGGACGCCCTCTCCCCCGTCTCCGGCCACGCCGGTAGCTACGGACAGGGACACGTGGCGGCTCATGGCGGGGTACAGCACCAAATTGGCCCGGGTCAGCACCTTCCGGGGATTCAGGACCCGGGTGTCGATGCTCCGCAGCTCCCCCCGGATGTCCAGGTCCTCACAGGTTCCGTCCCCCTGTCCCTCGCCGTAGCACTGGAAGGGTATCTGGAAGTGCAGGGATCGCAGGCCCTCCTCCTTCTCCGGTATGTACAGCACCGACGCCTCCACGCTGCCGCTGGCGCAGAAGCGCCCGTCCCCGGTCAGCTCCCGGCCGGTGAGGCACACCGTGCCGGTGGTGTCCACGATCCGGGCAATGTCTCCGCAGCTGTCCGGCACGATGTTTTCCCGCATGGTCTCGCAGGGAAAAGGGGCGAAGCGGAGGGTCTCATAGTATTCGTGGTCCGCTTTTTGTAATTTCAATTCCATATTGGGCGTCCTCCTTTTGCATATGGCGGCCTTTACTGGTCCCATTCTATGCGGAGGGCGGCTCAAATCATTCCTTCATTTTGAAGATCCTTTTCAAAATGCCGTTCAAAAACTTCGGGGACTTGACGACAACGATCTTCATAGCAGCCTCCTTCCTCTACCTTCGCATACAGCCCCAGCCGCATCCGATCAGCAGTATCGCTACAAGGAACAGGAGGCATCCCGTGGGAAAGATCGCCGCGATCAGGATCCCCAGCCCCAGGGCCAGGGCGCAGACCCCCAGCCAGCGGCAGTATCGCATTTCCATCCCCCCTGTCTCTTGGTCTACTGTCATTATATACGGGACCGGCGGACGGGTGACAGGGGACGGGGCCTATTCCCCGCCGGAGCGGGCCGCCTTGCGGTAGGCCAGGGGCGTTTTATTGTACTTTTTCTGGAAGGCCCGGGTGAAATAGGAGTGATTGTGGAACCCGCAGTTCTCCGCCACGTCGATCACCCGGTAGTCCGTCTCCGACAGCTGCTTGGCCGCCAGCTCCAGACGGTAATCCACCAGGTAGGCGTTGAAGCTCATGCCCGTGAACTCCTTGAAGAGCTTCATGAAGTAGCTCTCCGAGAAGCCGCAGCGCTTCGCCGCCTCCTGGATGGAGACCTCCCTGTCGTAGCAGTTCTGGACGTAGTAGAGCGCGTCCTTCAGTCTGCCATAGGACAGGCGCAGTCCGCCGTCGCTGGCGGCGGCGGGGACGCTGTACCGGGTCATGTGGTAGAGGAGCTGGAAGAGATTTGATTTCACCATCAGCTCATAGGTGGAGTGGCTCTCCCGCCGGTGGGCTATCAGGGGCAGGACGCAGGGGGCCGCATCGAGGTTGAACGCGGAGCCTGCGGGCTGGAAGCAGTCCATGGTCCGCTCCCCGTTCACGAAGGGGAGGACGTATTTGTCGTAGCAGGGGTCTCCCCCGGCGCCTTTGAAGAGGGACGGGTGGAAGATGATATTGTAGTACTCCCCCTCCGCTGGTCCGGCACGCTCGATGGAGTGGACCGCGTGGGGCAGGACCACCAGCAGGTCCCCGGCCCGGAGGGTATAGGCCTGCCCCCAAAGGGCCGCCTGGATGCTCCCCGTCTCACAGTAGATCAGCTCGAAGCCCTCGTGCCAGTGCAGGGGGAAGGAGTGTATCCACTCCGGGATGCGTCCGCGGTAGACGCTGTAGGGAAAGGCGATGCTCCCATGTATTTTCGTTTCGTGCAGCTCTGCGCAGTCCATAGGCGTTCCTCCGGCAGTACGGCGTTTTAAAAATAGGATCGTGTTAAAAAGGCAGGGATATATTGCAAGAATCATACCACGGAAAAGTGTACAATGCAAGCAGATCGCGCGCCCCTCTTTCATCAGAGCGGGACGCGGCAGAACACAGAGAAGCAAAGGAGCATCGGCATGGAGCTTGCAGCCATCAGACACTTCGCAGACAACAGCTACTGTTACGCCGTGGAGGAGGGCCGCTTCCTCATCCGGCTGGAGACCAAACGGGGGGATATGGCAAAAGTCCGCCTCCACGCGCAGGAAAAATACCTCCCCGTCTCCTATCTGGACACCCGGCAGATATACGACATGACCCTGGCCTGCTCGGACCGGTACAGGGATTATTACGAGGCCGTCATTTCCATCGACGTGGTCTGCCTCCGGTATTTCTTCGAGCTGGAGGATACCTCCGGTCAGGTGACATACTTCGGGAACCACGAATTTCATGACACGTGCGTCACGGACATCGAGCTGATGTTTGACTGTCCCCAGACCCTCCGGGAGGAGGAGCGCTTCCTCCTCCCCGGCTGGGCGAAAAACAAGGTGATCTACCAGATATTCCCCTCCCGGTTCGCCACGGACAAGCAGGTGCCCGACGAGGTATGGTATCAGGCTCCCATTGATCTGGACGCGGACCTCCATGGGTCCCTCCGGGGCATCATCGACCGGCTGGATCACCTCCAGGAGCTGGGAGTGGACATCCTTTACATGACCCCCGTGTTCCGCTCCGGGTCCAGCCACAAGTACAACACCGACGACTACTACGCCATCGATCCCTCCTTCGGCACCAAGGAGGATCTGCAGGAGCTGGTCCAGAAGGCCCACAGCCGGGGGATGTACGTCATCCTGGACGGCGTGTTCAACCATACCTCCGTGAACTTCTTCGCTTTCCAGGATCTGAAGGAGAAGGAGGAACAGTCCAAATATCTGGACTGGTACTACCCCAGGTCCTTCCCCCTCACCGCCAAACAGGGAGAGCGTCCCAGCTACAAGACCTTCAGCTTCGTGGGCGGGATGCCGAAGCTGAACCTGCGGAACAAGGAGGCGGCAGACTTTGCCATCGATGTGGCCTCCTACTGGATCAGGGAGTGCGATATCGACGGCTGGCGTCTGGATGTAGCGGACGAGATCCATCACGGCTTCTGGAAGCGGTTCCGCCGGGAGATCAAGGCGGTGAAGCCGGATGCGCTGATCGTGGGCGAGGTCTGGCATTACGCCGGTGACTTCCTGGGGGGCGACGAGTGGGACAGCGTGATGAACTATCCCTTCTGCCACGCGGTCCGGGATCTGGTTGCCCGGGGGACCCTGCGCCCGTCTGAGCTGCTCAGCGATCTGGGCTTCCTCCGGGGGAACCTGCACCGGGACGTGGAGGGGTATCTCTGGAACTTCATCGACACCCACGATACCGCGAGATTCCTCTACTCCGCCGGGGACGATCCACGGAAGCAGCGCCTGGCGGCGGCGTTCCAGCTCCTGCTCCCCGGGATGCCCATGATCTACTACGGCGATGAGGTGGGCATGACCGGATGCTCCGACAGGGACTGCCGTCGGGGAATGCTGTGGGACGAGGCGCGGCAGGACAAGGATACGCTGGCCTGGTACCAGCGGCTGGTCCGGCTCCGGCACCAGGCCCCGGTGCTGACGGAGGGGACCGTCGTCAGGCAGTGGGCGGAGGACGGCGAGGGACTGCTGTTCATCGAGCGGCAGCTGGGTGACCGGCGCGTCACCCTGGTCTTCCACACGGAGGCGGGGAGCGCTTCCCTGCCGGAGCTGCGGGGCAAATACGACCTGATCTCCGGGCGGGAATTTTCCGGTACGCTGGGCGATTATGATGTGGCGGTGCTGGCGGAAGCAGGCGGTGGACGGGAGGCATGAGCACCCAGGTATCCGCGCGCTCCTTCACGAAGCTGTATATCCCCATTCTGCTGGAGACCCTCTGCTCCATGCTGGCGGGCATGGTGGACACCGTCATGCTCTCCACCGTGGGCGACGCCGCCGTAGGGGCCGTCGGCACGGCCAACACTTACACTTCCCTCTTTATCATCATGTTCAACATCGTGTCCTCGGGTATGACCGCCGTCATGACGCAGTACATCGGCGCAAAAAAGGCGGGGGTGGCCTATCAGGCCAGACAGCTGGGACTGGTTTTCAGCCTCGCGGCGGGGACGCTGCTCTCTCTGTTTCTCTTCGCCTTCTCCGGGAACGTCCTGGAGGTCGTAGGCGCGGCGCCGCTGCTCATGGACCACGCCAAGACCTATCTGCGGATCGTGGGGAGCTTCCTCTTCCTCAACGCGCTGATCCCCGTCTTCTCCAACTACCTGCGGGCCTTCGGGCACACCAGGCCGCCGTTGGCGGCGGCCCTGCTGTCCAACGGGGTGAACCTGATCCTCAATGCCCTGTTCCTGTTCGTCTTCCACAGCGGCGTGGCGGGCGTGGCCGCCGCCACGGTCATCTCCAGGGCGCTGAACCTGGCCATCGTGATGACCGCCTCCCGGCTCCTGGTCCATGCCAAGGAGGACCCGGAGCGAATGCGCGGCCGGGATGTCTTCGCCCAGATCATCCGGGTGGGCCTGCCCTCGGCCCTGGAGACCGCCGCCTACCATGTGGCCATGACGCTGACCATTCGGTTTTTGAATCAGATGGACAGCGAGGGGCTCAATGTGACCGCCCGGGCGTACGCCGTGCAGATCACCAACTTCTCCTTCTGCGCCGCGGCGGCGCTGGCCAGCACCAACGCCATCCTCACCGGCTGGCGGATCGGCGAGGGGGACTATGAGAGCTGCGACCGGGGCACCAAACGGGCCGCCTGCATCGGGATCGCCATCGCGGCGGGGCTGGAGCTCCTGTTCGCCCTCGGTTCCGGCTTCCTGCTCCGGATGTTCACGGACGATCCGGCGATGATCGCCTTGGCCAGCCGCCTCCTGGTCATCGATATCGCCTTGGAGGTGGGACGGGCCGCGAACCTGGTGTTCGGCCAGGCGCTGAAGACCAGCGGGGACGCCCTGTTCACCACTGTTATCGCGGTGATCTTCATGTACCTGTGCATGGTGGGCGGCACCTGGTTCTTCGGTATCCATCTGGGATGGATGGCCGTGGGCGCGTATGTCGGGCTGGCCAGTGATGAGTGCATCCGGGCGGTGTGCATGGCCCTGCGCTGGCGGTCCGGCAAGTGGCGGACCAAGGGGTTCATCCAGAGGGAAAGCGCCCAGTAGAGCAGACGAAACAAAAGGACCCCCGCGGGAGAAGTATCCTCCTGCGGGGGCCGCTCTTATTTTCAAATCCTTCCAGCGTTACCGCCTGGGCGCGGACCAGGCCCGGACGTCCTTCAGCTCGTTATACAGCCGGACGTAGCTCTCGTGGCGGCTTTGGGGGATCTTTCCGTCCTTCACCGCCCGCAGGACGGCGCAGCCCTTTTCCTTCGTATGGCTGCACCCTACAAAACGGCACTGGTCCAGATAGGGCCGGAACTCCAGGAAGGACTCCGGCAGATGCTCCTTCAGCTCCAGATCCAGGTCCTGGGCGTCAAAGGAGCCGAAGCCCGGGGTGTCGATCACCTCGCCGCCGCAGTCCAGACGGTAGAGCTCCACGTGGCGGGTGGTGTGCTTCCCGCGGCCCAGCCGCTGGCTGACCTCCGCCACCTGGAGGGAAAAGCCGGGCTGGATGGCGTTGAGCAGGCTGGACTTCCCCACGCCGGAGTTGCCCGTGAAGACGGACAGCTTCCCCCGCAGCAGCTCCATCAGCTCCGGGATGCCCTCCCCTGTCTCCGCGCTGGTGCAGACGGTGGGAAATCCGGCGGCGCGGTAGACCTCCGCCAGGGGCTCCCCCGCCGCCAGGTCGCACTTGTTGACGCAGACCACCACGCCGCAGTCCTTCAGGGCGGCGATGGCGGACACCCGGTCGATGAGGAACGGGTCCGTCACCGGCACGGCCAGGGAGGCTACCGCCACCAGCTGGTCCACGTTGGCCGCCGCCGGACGGTCGAAGGCGCTGCGCCTGGGCTCGATCTCCCAGACCATGCCCTCGCCCTCACCGGTCTCCTTTACCTCCACCCAGTCGCCCACCAGGGGGCTGCGGCCCTCCTGGCGGAATTTCCCCCGGGCGCGGCAGGTGACGGTCCGGCCGTCCACGTCCACGTAGTAGAAGCCGCTGAGGGCCTTTCGTATCCTCCCACTGCTCACTGGAACTGGATCTCCTCGTCCCAGAACAGCTTGTTGGCGGCGTAGATCTCCAGCTTATGATCGCCCGCCTCGGCCTGCAGCGTCAGGGAGAGGGTCCCGTAGTTGCCGGGGACCTCCTGGTCGAAGACGATCTCCCGGTCCAGGAAGATCTGCACCAGGACGGGGTCCTCGCTGTAGGGCACGTCGAAGGTGATCGGGTAGGAGATCAACTTCGGCCCCTCGCTGTAGGTGAAGGTGACGGTGGTGCCCTCCGGCACTTCCTCGCCGGTCTCGATGCTCTGGGACAGGACGGTCCCCTCCGGCTCGGAGCTCTCTACCTTGGTGAACTCCGCCAGCAGATTCAGGCTGCTCATCTTATCCTGCACCGACTCCACGGTCTCGCCCAAGCAGGACACCATGGTGGAATAGATGATCTCCGGGCCCTTGCTGACGTACAGCGTCACCAGGTCCCCCTCTTTGAGGACGGTACCCGCCGCCGGTTCGCTGCGGATAACGCACCCAGCCTCGATCTCCTCGTGGAACTCCTGCTCCGGGGCCTCCTCGATGGTCAAGTGAAGCTCGCTGAGCCCCTTGGTCTGCTGGATGCGCAGGCGGGCGGAACGGGCCTCGTCCCCCACCACGTCCGGCATCTCCCCGGAACGGGACCCCAGGCTGATGGTGACGTTGATGGGGATCAGGTCGCCCTTGGCGTTCTTGCGGATGCGCTCGGCCTCGGGGTCCTGGCGGATGATCTGGCCCTCGGCGTACTCGGCGTTGTGCTCATGGCCCGCCTCCACCAGCTCGAAGATGCCCTTGACGGTCTCCAGCTCCTCCGCCTCCTCGATGGTCATGCCGACAATGCTGGGGACGGAGTACTCGGGGATCTCCTCGTGCTGGAAGCTCTCCATGATGCCGTTATACATCTTCAAGCCGCCGAAGTAGCCCACGCCCAACACCAGCAGGATCATGATCAATATCTTCCACCAGTTGCTCCTGGGCTTGTCGTAGTACTCGTCGTCGTCATCGTCCTCAATGGGAGGCGGCGTATAATGATTCTGTTTCGTTCTGGTCACCCCCGTATTCGGGATATATTGGGTGGGTTCGTCTCCCCCGCTCCCTGTCTCACGCCGAAGCTCCTCGGCGGAATATTCGAAGTTGATGTTGGGGTCCTTGCGGAAGGCCTCCAGGTCCGCCAGCATCTCGTCGGCGGTGGAGTAGCGCTTGTTCCGGTCCGGCGCCATGGCCTTCATGCAGATCTGCTCCAGGGCCTCCGGGATCTCCGGGTCGATCTCCCGGGGACTGAGGGGCACGGCGCTGAAATGCTGGATGGCCACGCTCACCGGGTCCGAACCCTCGAAGGGCAGGCGGCTGGTGAGCATCTCGTAGAGCACCACGCCGGCGGAGTAGATATCGCTGCGGTTGTCGGTATAGTCCCCCTTGGCCTGCTCGGGAGAGATATAGTGGACGGAGCCGATGGCCTCGTTGGAGGGGTTGGACCCGTTGGACAGGAAGGCGATGCCGAAGTCCGTCACCTTCACCGTGCCGTCCCGGAGGACCATGATGTTCTGGGGCTTGATATCCCGGTGGACAATGCCCCGGCTGTGGGCGTGGCTGAGCCCCTTCATGATCTGGGTGATAAAGTGGAGGGACTCCGGCCAGTTCAGCTTTCCCCGCCGCTCCATGTACTGCTTGAGGGTGATGCCGTCAATGAGCTCCATGACGATATAGTCCATGTCCCCCCGGCGGCTCACGTCGTACACCGCCATGATGTTGGGGTGGCTGAGCATGGCGACGGCCTGGGACTCGTCGTGGAACCGGCGGCGGAACTCCGCGTCCTCGCTCAGGTCCTTCTTCAGCATCTTGATGGCCACCATCCGGTTGAGCCGGTGGCATTTCGCTTTGAAGACCACCGCCATGCCCCCGGTCCCGATGACCTCCAGGATCTCATAGCGGTTATCCAGCATCTTTCCTATGTATCGTTCCATAGTCAAGTGTTCCTTTCTTTCCCGGTCACTGCCGGCACAGCAGCACGGCGGTCACGTTATCCGGCGCGCCCTGCTCCTTCGCCAGCTCCAGCAGCCGGTCGAGACACCGGTTGTCCTTTGTGCCCCGCAATATCTCCTGGGCCAGCTCCTGATCCGTCACCGTGCCGGTGAGGCCGTCGGTACACAGCAGCAGGCAGTCCCCCGGCTCCAGGGAGACGGTGTAGCTGTCGCTGAACGCCTCCCGGTCCGGGCCCAGAGCTCTGGTGATGATATTCCGGTTGGGATGGCTGCGGGCCTCCTCCTCGGTGATGTTCCCCTGCTCCACCAGCCGCTCCACTACGGAGTGGTCCCTGGTGATCCGGGTGATGTCCCCGCCGCCGCGGACAACGTAGGCCCGGCTGTCCCCCACGTTGTCCACCAGGACCTCCCCGTCCCGCAGGATGGCGGAGACCAGAGTGGTCCCCATGCCCCGCAGTCCGTCCCCGGCGCAGGATCGCTCATAGACGGCGGTATTGGCGGAGGCCACGGCAAAGGCCGTCACCTCCCGGACCTGCTCCCAGGTCATATCCTTCCGGAGGTTGCCCATGCAGGTGGTCTGGAAGGTGTCCACCGCCAGACGGCTGGCCAGCTTCCCGCCTCCGGGCCCTCCCATGCCGTCGCAGACCACGCACACGGTGAAGCCGGTCTCCTCGCTGACCTGGACGGCGTAGGCGTCCTGATTCTCCCGGCGCACCAGTCCGATGTCGGTCATGCCCCAGATGTTCATCATTTCTCCCTCTCCTCTCTTTCCTGCTCCATGGCCTTCCGCCGCAGCTGGCCGCAGCTGGCGTCGATATCGCCGCCCAGACTGCGCCGCACAGTGGCGGTCACGCCCTGCTCCTCAAGACGCCGCTGGAACTGCCGCACCCGGCGGCTGGGTTTCAGCGGGCTCTCCGCTACGTCGTTGAGGGGGATCAGGTTCACATGCCCCGGCATTCCCCGGAGCTTTTTCACGATCAGGTCCGCCTGCCAGCCGGCATCGTTGACGCCGTCGATCATGGCGTACTCGAAGCTGATGCGGCGGCCCGTCTTTTTGAAGTAGTCGTGGCAGGCCTCGAACAGCTCGTCCACGCCGTAGGCCCGGTCCACCGGCATGATACGGCTCCGGGTCTCCCCGTCCGGCGCGTGGAGGGACACCGAAAGGGTCAGCTGCAGCTCCATGTCCGCCAAACGGCGGATGCCCGGGAGCACGCCGCAGGTGGACAGGCTGATGTGCCGCATCCCAATGTTCAGCCCCAGGGGGTGGTTCACCAGCTCCAGGAACCGCAGCACGTTGTCCAGGTTATCCATGGGCTCTCCGATGCCCATCAGCACGATGTTGGATACGCTCAGGCCGCTGTCCAGCTGGGTAAACAGCACCTGCTCCAGCATCTCCCCCGGCGTCAGGTCCCGGACCTTCCCCCCAAGGGTGGAGGCGCAGAAGGCGCACCCCATCCGGCACCCCACCTGGCTGGAGATGCACACGGTGTTGCCGTGGCGGTACTGCATGAGCACGGTCTCAATGCAGTTGCCGTCGTGGAGCTCCCAGAGGTACTTGACGGTGCCGTCGGCTTGGGACATCTGCTTCCGGGCCACGGACAGGCCGTCCACCCGGTACGCCTCCGCCAGCTTCTCCCGGAGGGGCTTCGATATGTCGCTCATCTCATCAAAGGAGCGCACACCCCGGTGGAGCCAGGTGAAGACCTGTTTCCCGCGGAAGGCCGGTTCGCCCAGGGCCTTCATGGCCGCCGTCAGCTCCTCCAGGGTCATGGATCGTATGTCTGCTTTCATGATCGCCTCATCCTACAGATGTAAAATCCGTCCGTTCCGTGACGCTGGGGCCACAGGGTCAGACTGCCGTCATTCTCCCCCTCCAGCCCCGGCAGGCGGAAGGGCTCCAAATGAAACTCCGGCCGGTTGGACAGGAAGTCCGCCGTGACCGCCCCGTTTTCCTCCGGCAGGACGGTACAGGTGGCATACAGCAGTATGCCGCCGGGCTTCACATACCGGGCGGCGTTTTCCAGGATGGCGCTCTGCACCCTGGGCAGGCCCGCCAATTGGGTGGGGTCCTTGTAGCGGATATCCGGCTTCTTCCGGATAACTCCCAGGCCGGAGCAGGGGGCGTCCACCAGCACCCGGTCAAAGGCGCCCTCCCACTCGGGGCGGAAGGCCTTCCCGTCGGCGGTATTGGGGGTGATATTTTCAAGGCCCAGCCGGGCGGCTCCGGCCTGAATCAGCTTTTTCTTGTGGGGGTGGAGGTCGCAGGAGACAACCTCCCCCCGGCCCTCCATCTGGATGGCGGCGGCGAAGCTCTTGCCCCCGGGGGCGGCGCAGCAGTCCAGCACCCGCATGTCCGGCCGGGGGTCCAGCGCCAGGGCGGCCAGCTTGCTGGCCGGGTCCTGGATGTAGAACAGGCCCTTCTGAAAGGCGGCCAGCCGCTCCAGATTGCCCGTTTTGGACAGAATCAGGCAGTCGGCCAGCCAGGGGTGGGGCCGCGCCTGAACCCCCTCCCCCTCCAGCGACTGGATCAGGTCCTGGACTGTCGTCCGGGTCCGGTTCACCATGGCCGTCATGGGGGCCTGTCCATTGTTGGCGGCGAGCAGCTTTGCCGTCTCCTCACTGCCCAGAGCGGTGAGCAGCTCCCTCACCAGCCATTCCGGGTGGGAGTACACGGTGGACAGATAGCTCACCGGGTCCTTTTGGGGAATGGTGGGCAGGCTGTCCAGATTCCGCTCCATATTCCGGAGGATGCCGTTGACCATCCCCGCCGCCCGGGGGTTTTTGCAGTGCTTCCGGGTCAGCTCAACGGAGGCGTTCACCGCCGCGCTGTGGGGGATTTTGTCCAAAAACAGCATTTGATAGGCCCCCAGCCGCAGGGCCTCCACCACCCGGCCCTCCATCCGCTTCAGAGGCAGATTAGAGAAGTGGGACAGGTAGAAGTCCAGCAGCATCCGGTTTTGCAGCACGCCGAAGCACAGCTGGGTGGCCAGCGCCCCGTCCCGGCTGTCCAGTCCGGCGGCGGCCAGCCGCTTTTTCAGGATGGCGTCCGACCATCCCCCCTGCCGCTGGCAGTCGTTCAGCGCCAGCAGCGATACCTCACGGGCGTCCATACTTCTCACCGGCCTTTCTTCTTCTTTTCTTTTGAAAAAGAAAAGAAGAAAAAGAAAACTTTGGAAAAAACTTCGTTTTTTCTCTACAGCCCCAGACAGAGAATCGCATCCTCATGGGTAATTGCAATGACCCAGTCCATAGTTCCGTCAAACACATAAGCGTCAACACTTTCCCAGGGTTCTAACTGACAAACATACTCCACAACCGCAGAAAACGTGGTTCCGTACAAAAGATTTTCTGGTTCCCGGTAAAAAACCACTCGCTTATCTCCTGGGATATTCAAGTGTGACAATTCTTCGGTTGGCAGGCAGCGGGGCTTATATTGAGGCAAAAATGAGTTCCACATCAGTATGACGCGGGTCATCCGTTTTCGGTCCACATAGCGGTCACGGAAACGCTCTATAATCAAGTTGGGGGCAATCGCCTGGCCATAGCTGGAAAAATCCTGCATCACTTCACCTGAATCGGATTCCCTGCCAGGTAGGCGGCAGCAGACATCTTCTTTTTACCGGGGGCCTGGAGCTCTAAAATACGCAGGACCTGGCCGTCGCCGCAGGCGATGTCGATGCCCTCCTTCCCTGCCGCCACAATGACGCCGGGGCAGGCGGATGCCTTCGTTCTGGGCAGGCAAGAGCGGTGAAGCTTCATCGTGTCCCCGGTAACCACGTCGGTGGTGGCTGACGGCCACGGAACCAGCCCTCGGATTTGGTTATGAATCTCCCAGGCGCTTCGGGTCCAGTCAATGCGGGACAGGGACTTGGACAGCATGGGGGCCAGGGTGGCCTGTTCGTGGTCCTGGGGGATGCGGGAGGCGGTCCCGGCCTCGATTTGGGCCACGGCCTCCAAAATCATTTTCCCACCCAGTTCCGCCAAGCGGCCGTAGAGCATCTCCGCCGTTTCTTCGGGATGGATGGGCGTGGACTGCTGGAGGATCACGTCCCCTGCATCCAGCTCGGAGGCCATGTGCATGATGGTGACGCCGGTCTCCGCCTCCCCGTTGAGGATAGCCCAGTTGATGGGGGCAGCCCCC
>OFFZ01000664.1_pt1 | contig 20352 bp, 18 predicted proteins | sample 1521631 | NCBI WGS metagenome assembly OFFZ01 (sample SAMEA3504102, study PRJEB24116) | mouse gut metagenome | biome: mouse gut; feature: mouse-associated habitat; material: faeces | place: Denmark | collected 2011 | reverse complement strand
CCATCGAGGGGGACTACAACATGGTCACCGTGGCCGAGGTGGAGAAGCTGGCCGGGGGCGACGGCTCCGGGCGCATCCAGCGGTAAGCCGAGGCTGAACACCTTTATCCGTGATGACTGGGAATGGGTATAATCGGGATAGGGGCGCGTGGTGATGCCTCCTTCGTTGTTGATTCCCAGTCCGTGGCCTGATGTGGTGATTTTGTAGTTGCGCCAATCGAATCCGAAACCGAGCGAAACTGACAACAGTTTGGTGCGGTAGCGGATGGCAAGTGCGTTAATCCATGAGATTTCCAATGATTTGTTCCATTGCAAGCCCAGGTCGGCGGGTTGCCCGTAAGGATAAACGAATCCGAGACATAAGCCACCTGTCACCACCTCCCAATGGCGTTTTTTAATTTTTACACCCAATGTACCTTCGGTGAATGTGGTTTCGAAGCCGGTGTGGGTGTATTGATCCGATTTCACGGAGGCATTGGGAGAATATGGCTGGACATAGACGTTTTCCACAAGGCTGTCGCCTGAATGTTGCAATATGGTGATTTTTAATCCGGCGGGACTTTCGGTTATTACTGTGCGTGACGGGCTGTAAGCCGACATTATCGTGTCGGTTTTTTCAGTCTGTGCCATGGCGGTAAGGGCGCTTAGCGCGATGATGGCTGTAGGGATATAGCGTGGCATTGGTTGTAAAAGTTATAAGTTGTAAGTTATAAGTTGTAGGTTGTAAGTTGTAAGCTATAGGTGAGAGGTGCTAAAAGTTTACGGAGACGCCGAGTGTCCAGGTCTTGAATTCAGGCCCGTAGTAGGTGCGCATCAAAGGCATGGGGCTCCATTTGGCATAGACTCCTATAAAGTCGCGAAAACCGAGTATCCCGATAAGTTCGGCTGTGAACAGGCGCTGCTGGAGTCCTTTGAATGTCTCCTTGTAACGGATTCCGTCAATCTTCATTTGTGTGCATGCCGTGGAATATGTGTTGAGGTTCAGCAATGTGCCGAATGCGATGCCGAAATTGCGATAAATTTTCTGGCTTACCATCAGTGGGAAATGGAACGTAAATACCTCCCAGCGGCTTTTCACATCGGTGGCGTCGGTCGTGACGGGTAGGATGGCCAGGCGGTCGCCTTCTTTGCCAAATACAAAATTATCGGCTGTAAGGAATTGTTTCGTGCCGAAACCTGCCCCGAACCGGAAATCGGGCCCGTTGCGCCAAGGTTGCCATTCCACCGACACGATTTCCGCGACGCCTACTTCGAAGCTGTTGCGTAGACCTGCTTTCCCGTCGTAGGCGAAATCCCAACCCCAGTAGATGTTGCGTAGGGCGGTAAGGTTACGCCGTGGCTTGAATTTGCCTTCGGACGATGTTGAAGATTGTTTCTTTTGCTTCCCTGTGAAGAGGGGGTGTGACAGGAAAACGGATTCGGAAAACTCCTCACGGGCAGAGTCGGTGTTTTCCTCCACCGTCACGCTGTAGGTGTATAATTTCATCGATGTGTCGTTTTCAGCGTTTCGGATAACAGCTTTGACTATGGTGTTGTTACCGTTTTTTGTAATGACGACATGATCGGCGTTGTCAAGTATTTTAACAGTGTCGGCTGGTTCGGTTTGTGCTGTCATTGCGAGAACCGGCAGCAGTCCGAATGCGAGTAATGCAAGAAGTTTCATGTGATTATGATTATAATAAGTGGTGGAATATCGGATGGCAGGATTGCTATCGTTTTATCATGTTACGTATTTCATAGGGTTCGGCTTTCCCCTGCATGTAGATGAGGGTTGTTTTGCTTCCTCCTGTAAGGGTGGAATTGAGATAGAACATGTAGCGGTACTCCTTACCCTGCGGAATCAAGGTATAGAACCCGAAATACAGGTGTCCATCCTTGAGGGATACTTCCCTGGATTCGGCTTTTGCACCATCGCGTGTAACGGCACGTTCCATATCCTGTGTAAGGGAGGGGTCGCCGGTTACCGATACGCTGCGGTAAATGCTCAGGTTGGAGTTTTGCAGCTGCTTGCCTGTAACCGACACCGCTGTGACTTCCGCTCCTGGACGATGCTTTATCCCGTCGTCGAAAAACGGTTCTATGGCCATCCCTTCCTGCGCACGGGCTGCCGGTACGAGTACAAGCGTGAGCAACAATGTTGGAATTAACGGTTTCATATTATCGGGGTTTCTTGATTGTGACATAATGTGGCGGACTCTCTGAGATTGTCTGAAAATTTTTTCCAAAAGATTTTCAGACGCTCTCTCACTCCAATTGCCCCATTATGTCGGCTATTTCGTGTAGTTCGTTCGTGATAGAGGCTTCTATGCAGTTTGATGCTTCCTCCATTTCGTTTAAATCGGCAAACATAAGTTTCATAACGGCATCACGGTCGGAAATGCGCTGTCCGTTTACATAGGCCACGCATTCGCCGGTGCTTTGCTGACGTATTACACCCGACAGCAACGACCCCGTAACCGCTATTGCCACAGCAACAGCGGCTACGTTGCGCCATATGGGTGGGGAAACTGTTTTGCGCGATATGGCGTCGGGCTTCCGGCGAATGACGTGCAGTCCCATTACGGCGCATGCTTCCTGTATAACCGGGTCATCGGAGTTATTGATGCCGGTGGCAAGTTCACGGCGTAGCAACCGCTCCTCGTCCAACGATGTGTCAGCGTTGAAATATCGTTCGATGAGGTTATGTAGTTCGGGGGTGTTCATGACTTCGGCTGGTTGTAAAGGGTTCGTATTGTTTTGCGGGCGCGTGCCACGATCAGTCTGGCGTTGGCTTCGGTTATGTCGAAACGGATGGCTATATCCTCGAATTCCCATTCATCGCGGTCGCGCAGGTAAAGGATTTCACGGTCGCGCGGCGACAGGTGCCTTTCGATTAGTTTTTCAACCGTCAGGTATATTGCGTTTTGTTGCCGGAGGTCAGCCTCGGTTTCGTCGTCCCAGGCCAGTGTGCCGGTGTCGCCGTCGAGTGAGTCGGTAGGGAGGGCGGCACGTCGGCGCAGGCGGTCGATGCTGAGGTTGCGCACCGTTGTTACCAACAATCCTTCGGCATGCGATTCGCGATTGATGTCGATGCGGCTCTGCCATAGTTTGAAAAATGCATCCTGAAGAACATCGCGTGCGTCTTCGTCGTCGGATAGAGCAGTCCTGGCCTTTGAGAAAAGGCGCGGTCGGAGCCGTTGGAAAACCGATGTCAGCAGGTCATTTTTCATTTCTATCCTTAATACGTGGCAGAATCCGTTTTGCAACAAATTTTGTGAAAAATTTTTTATTTAGTGAAATAAAATGACGAAATAAATGGGGACGCTCACGCGCCCCCATCGGTGGGTTAACGGCCTGTAGGCCGTAACATAGTGTGAATTGCTGCTATGATGTTGTTTGAATTGTCTGGTAGGCGGATGTCAGCGGTAACTGAACTTTACCTTTACCGTACCCCGGTTTGTGATTACCGATACGTAGTCATTACCCGTAAATGCAGTCAGTTTCCGGGTGTGCACTTTTACAAGTGTGTTGTATTTACCCTCCGATTGCTGATGGATTTCGGCAATTGTTTTGACGCTGCAATTGTAGCGTTTGCCGTTGACCTGCATCGTTGCACTGCCTATTTGAAGCGGGGTGGATGAGGTAATCATTACCTGCACGTTTGTGCCGTCGGTGTTGTCGAGACGTATGAATCGGGCGGATAGCTTTTCAGGGACGGGGGTGTCATCAAGAGGTTTGTCGGGAAGGTCGGCTATGACCATGCCGGCAAGCGATTCGTTGAGGGAATCGAGTGTCGCTTCGGCATTTGTCAAGGCTTCCTCTAATGTGGAGAGCTGGATTTCTAGTTGGTCAAGGCTGAATTCCTCAGCGGATAACCCATCTGCAGAGAAAGTCCTGTTGGTTTTATTGAAGCGTTTGCGACTTTTTGCGGCTTTCTCACGGAATTTGGCTGCGGTTTTGCGGGTCTTTGCAGCTAGTTTGCGCGATTCTTCAGCAGCTTTACGGTTGATGGCAGCCTGCGCACGAGCCTCCATAGCTTGTGCCTTGGCTTCCAATGCCTGAGCCTTGGCTTCCATTTTTTGGATGTCCCATGGCTCGGAAGTTTGTTTGCGGGGTTGTTCGGATTGACGTGTCTCTGATTTTTGCCGCCGGGCCTGTGGCTTGGGAGTTACATAGATAGTCTGGTTATTACCTTCGTTAATGACTGTTATGATAGACTCGTCATCATCTTCGTCGGTTACGCGGATAAAGCTTTCCTGGTGTGATGATTCTGATTTCTGTTTATTTTCGACGATGCGGCGCATTTTATTCAGATGGTCGATGTAGGATGTGCAGCCGGTGTCGCGCAGGTATTCCTCCATTTGGTCGAATGTCACAGGCTCGCCGTTGATTGTCGGTGCTTCGGCCACTTCGTCGAAAACCTTTATTTCGATATATTTAGGGTTGCTTGCAAGGACGTCGAGATCCCACACGCTTTTACGGCTGCCGGCATTGGAAGAGGTTCCGGGGGTGGCACTTTCAGATAATCCAAGGGCGGCAGGTTCCTTGGTGGGGGATGTCATTACCATATCGGGCATTGCGTTTTTGATTGCGCTCCCGGCTTCAGGCACCTGGAGTGACAGATAGCCATTGGGCCCGGATTCGTCAAGAGCCATGTCGTAAGCCACGGTGTCGGCATTGTCAGGCGTCTGCACGTGCAAATCTGTATCGGCAATGCTGTTGAAAATCGAGGCAAAGGTGCTTTGTTGTGAAAGCAGCATTATGCCGCAGAAGGCTGGAATGATGGCGACGGCACGCAAGCGCGTCGACCTGTCGGGTGTTTTTTCGTACATCATGGCGAATCTTTGTTTTAGTTTGCTGTGGTTAAGGCCGCTTGCCACGGCTGACAGCTTTGCGCCTGCGGCTTTTCGGACTAACAGCAGTTGGTATTCCTTTATGTCGCGGCCTGTGCGGATCACGCTTTCGTCGGCCTGGTATTCATGAACGGCACGAAGTTCTCTACCCAGGAGCCATGCTGCCGGATTCCACCACATGACCGCCACGCACATTTTCGAAATCATCAGGTCGATGCAGTGCATGTTTCGGATGTGTCCCAGCTCATGCTCTATAATCATGTCGCTATCGTCGAGATAGTCGCGTCGTGTCATGAAAATCAGGTTGAGCAGGCTGAACGGGTTTATCCGCTCATCATCCAGGAGGATAAGCCGTATCTTTCCAAATCTCAGGCATTCCCCGCGTCGGCGCATCCTTGCGATTGACAATATCCCGGAGAGAAGGCGCAACAGCATGACTACGCCCCCTGCAAATGTTATTGCGCATGCCACGCGGATTAACGTGGCCACATCCGGTTGGCCTGATGGCTTGTCATATTCCTTGGATAGGGTGGTGGGTGTGAGTGCCTCCCGGCTTGTCTCCTCTGCGGTTTCTGATTTCGGAATCAGTTCCGAACTCCCGGATGGGAATGCATATCCATATCCATCCTGAAATGTTGCCGGTAAAGGCTCTCCCGGAGATGTGCCGGTGTTTTCCACGCCGTTGTCATGTGCCCCGGTTCGGGAAGCCTTTGTGTTTACCAATGCCGGTGCAATCAACGACATGATGTAAATGGCGAGGATTATTGCACGGTTGAACGAGGGCATCTTAATCCGGGATAGCAGGAGTTTGTATATCCCGTAGCCTGCGGCAAGGAACAGTGCGGCATGAAGCAGGTATGCAAGGAATGATCCGATAGTCATTGGGGAGGGTGGTTTGTGTTACGGGCTTATTTTTTATTTGCCGCTGATTTTGTTTCTATCATCTCAAGAAGTTCCCGGAGTTCTTCGGCGGAGAACTCCTCATTGTCGACCAGCGAACAGACGGCTTCCTTATAGGAGTTGTTGAAGTAATTGCGAATCATTTCACCTACGGTGCGCCGCCGGTATTCCTCGATGGGTTTTGCGGCAAAATAACGGTAAGAGCCGCTTACTGCCTCATGGGTGACATAGCCTTTTGCCTCTAGGGCGCGGACAAAGGTGGAAATTGTGTTGACATGGGGCTTTGGATCGGGAAGAAGTTCCATAATTTCCTTTACGAACAAAGGACCGTTCTGCCAGAAAATGAGCATTATTTCCTCCTCTTTGTCTGTAAGCTTGATTTTGGGTCTTGATTCTCTCATATCAAAATTTTTTTGTGTCGGAAGCCGGGATGGCTTCATGGTTTTAGACAATCCCTTAGTCGGCTTTGCGGCAAAGATAAAACGAAAAAAGTCGTTGAACAAATTTTTCAACGATTTTTTTCGTTTGCAGGGTGAAATAATTGTAGGGGTATATCCTGGTCTTATCGGATAATATAGGGGTGGATTGCTGCAAATTGGTGATTTACAGTATTGTTGCAGTCTGTTTCATCCCGTTCAGCGCTTTATGAGGCGTTTTTGCAGCCATTCCCTTACAGGCAGGTCGTATAGTTTGAGGCATGCGTAGGCTGTGAGAAGGGAAAGGATGAACGTGGAGGATGATACGAATATGTGGGCGCCAACCGAGGCTGCGGGGTTACGGCCTACCGAAATGTCTCGTCATCTTATATGGTTGGACTTGATGCGTGCCACGGGCTTTATGCCGCAGTATGGTTTATGGCAGCGGCTGCAAGGATTATTGCGGATGTGACGGCACCTACAGCTATGAGTATGTCGCCTACGGTTACCGTGATTGTCATCCGGCCGATATTTGCCCAGACCGGTCCTATAGGAATGTTGAATATGGGCTGGCTCAGACGCTCGATACCGTCGTTATTGTTTTTCACCGGGTCAAGATAGTTGGCTATGCGATAACAGAGGTAGCCGAATGCCGATCCGATAACGGCCCCTACCAGTAGGTCGCCCGGATAGTGTACGCCAAGGTATAGGCGGGTGTAGGAATTGAGTGCAGCCCAGCCGAAAATGAACATCAGCATGCGTCGGCGTGGGAAGAGGAATGCCATGAATGTGGCCAGCGCGAAAGAGTTGGCCGAATGACATGACGGGAACCCGTAGCTTCCACCACGGTAATCGTCGACAACGATGGTAAGCGCCGAGAGCGGGTTTTCCAGATTCGAGGGGCGCATACGTTCAACCATCGGGCGGATAAATGTGGCACAGGTCTGGTCGGTGAGGGTTATTGCCAGCGCTATCGCCAATACATAGATTCCGGCTGATTTAACGCCGTGGGTGCGCAGCAACACAATCAATATAGCCGCGTACATCGGAATCCATATGAACCGGCCTGTGAACAGCATCATGAACCGGTCGAGAAACGGGGTGTGCATCCCGTTGAAAAACAGGAATACGGAAGTGTCTATCTGGTTAAGGAATTCAAGCATCTGTGTCAGGTTAAAAGGGATGGGAGATTGGAGATGTATATATATGTGTGTGGTTAAAGATTCGAGATAGTTTTGTAAAGAGTCTGCAAATAGGCTTTTGACGGTGTTTCGAGGTTGGCGGCATCAGGCCCGGATGCTTGCTCGGTGATACCGGCATCCACGTTATAGACGATAGTATCCGAGGCGGTTACAATCCCGATTAACGAAGGCTCGGTGAAAACCGCATAGTGTGGAGACGTGGGATTCAGCATATCTTTGCTGAACGTGAATGCGGAAGCATCCATCCCAAGCAGCCCGAGAAGGGTTGCCGCGATGTCGGTTTGTGAGCCGGGGACGCTGATTTTGCGCGGAGCCTGAGGGCTGATTGCGCCGCCGGTGAGGACTAATGGCACATGGTGGCGTTTGGCGGCATCGGGGAGGTCGAGAGGCCAGGCGCCGAGGTGGTCGGGCACGATAATGACCAAAGAGCATGCATAGCGTGGTGTTTGCTTGAGCCTTTCGAGGAAATCGCGCAGGCATCGGTCGGTGTAGGCAAACGCGTTTTTTTGCGGATGACCGGCAAACTTCGGGTCGCTATAGGGTACTTCGAACGGTTCGTGTGAGCTTGATGTCTGTATGACCCTGAACATGGGGGCATGTGGAGTGTTGACCTTGCTGTAGGCATCCAGGTCGGCCAGTACGCGGTCGAATAGCAGGTGGTCGTGTGCGCCCCATTTGCCGGTACGGTCGGCGATTGGGAAATCCTTGTCGCATACAACCAAGTCATAGCCTGCGCTTATCAGGTATGCGTTGATGTTTGCGAAATTAATGTCACCGCCGTAATAGTAGGTTGTGCCGTAACCGGCGTTTTTCAATTCGCGTGCGATTGATGGCAGCTTCTCAGTTTTATCGGTATATTTCAGCAGGCTCATCGACGGTTGCGCCGGGAAACCGCTGAGAATAGATGGCAATGCGCGGTCGGTTCTGAAACTGTTGGCATAGAAATTCGTAAAGCAGATTCCGGTTTGTGCCACCGAATCAAGATGTTCGGCTACATCCTCCCCTCCGAGCGACGGCATAAGCTGTGCCGAAAAACTTTCAAGAATCACCAGGTATATATCCGGTTCCGTGCAGTCAAGCAACGTGTCGTTAACGGTGCTATTGATGGGGATTGAGTCTGTTACAGCTTTTTTGCCCGGGATAGGTGAGGTTGCAAATTCGGCGAGTGACACCATTGCTGCCGCCGCTTCCTCATCGGTCATGAATCTGTAGCGTTTGGCATAATCGTTCTGATGGGTGGCGGAATAAAGCAGGCTGAAAGCAGGGTTTATTGCTGCATGGTTTAAGATTTTTTTCTGGCTGAAATATGCACGGCTGAGATTCATTGTCGAGACAGTGACACCGCCTCGGATAGGGATGAAGAGCGAGGCTGTGAGCAGGGTCAGGACTACGGTTGCCGTTACGCGCCGGTATGTGACGGGATGGATTCGGCACACGGTTCGTGAAAACGCAGTATAGATGCCATAGGCAATGGCTGCCACAGCAATGACACCGATGAAAATCTGATGCGCCGTGGCGCTTGCAAACGCTGCCGACGGGGAAGTGGAGAAATAGAACAACGGGGTCATGTCGAGGCGGAATCCCCAATAACCGTAAAGCTCAAGGTCAAGCAGGGCTATGGAGGCAAGCAGAATCGCTGTAACTGCGAAATAAGCTTTCAATGCCGTGTCAAGCCATCTGTGTCTCACCCATATCCCGGCCAAAATCATCAAGGCGGGGATAACGGTCAGATAACCGGCTACGGAAAAGTCCATCGGCAGCCCGTGCCAAATCACCGAAAAGTGGTCGGCCAGCGTGGCATCATGCATGAGACTGTTATAGTACAGCATGAAAACAACTTTTTGCAGCACGAAGAATGCCACAAAAAACGCCATCACCATCAAGAGTTTCAGCACTGCTTTTTTCACGGACTAAAAATTCAGAGATTGCTATGTGTTCAGAAATTGCTATGTGGTTTCAGTGAACGAAGCCTTGACGGCCTCAACATGTTGCTTTGGTTATACAGTTCCTTTACGCATACAAAGTTACATAAAAACCTTCGGATATACCCGCCCGTCAGGTATAAGATTGGTTAAATCCGCCTTTATTCGATTACCGGCATACCGAAAAGCCCACGTTCAATGGTGAGGTCGCGGACGGAGCCTTTGCGGATGCCCCGGTAGGTTGAAAACGTCACTTCGGTGTCCTTTATCCTGCCATCGGGGAATTGCAGTTTGAGATGCCATGTGTGATATTTGCCGTCGGGAACATGGCGGTTGCGCGATACACGCCTATAGCGTGTATGCTCTTTGCGGTATTTTTCAATCACCGTGGTATGCTCCACATGTGCTGTCGACTTATCGGCACACCATCGGTTCAGCCCTAGGAACAGGAAGAACGTTACCGAGCCGACCAGTAACAGATGGAAGGGGAGGGTATAGATAGGTTTGCTGAAGCCGAACAGGTGCGACCATCGCGGAATCAATGGTATAGCGGTGGCGATGGCCGGTATTGCGGCCACTATTGTGGGCACCCACCATTCAACCATGGTGTTGCCGAGTAACGATAATCCTCCTCCCAACAAAAACAGCGCCACAAACAATAATACGACTCCGATGATAGTAGACATAGTCGATCCGGGTTTCATAGGTGTATCTATTTTTACAATGCTATTGAAAAGTCAAGATGGCTCATGATTCTAAATATTGAAGTCATTGTGGCTTCACTTGCAAAATTACGCAATTTGTGCTTAAACGCAATGACGTTGTGTGGCGATAAAAATTTGCATTAGCGGATAAATACATGTAAATTTGCCGCACGAATAAGGCGAATTTTCATAATCACTGTTGTAATATATTAATATTCAAAATGAAAAAGATTTTTGTCAAGGCCGTTGCGGCCGTTGCAATGATGTGCGTTGCCATGCCTGCCATGGCGCAGTTCAATTTGAAAAAGGCGGTAGGGGCTGCCGCAAATACGGTAAAGGCCGTGACCCTTACTGATGAACAGATGGCCGAATATGTGAAGGAATATATCGACTGGATGGATAAGCATAATCCTGTAACCCCGGCTGACAATCCTTACACAATCCGTTTGAACAAGCTCACGGAGGGGTTGACAAGCGTGGAGGGGATACCTTTGAATTTCAAGGTTTATGATGTTATTGATGTGAATGCCTTTGCATGTGCCGACGGCAGTGTGCGTGTGTTCTCCTCGCTGATGGATATTATGAGCGACGAAGAGCTGCTTGGTGTAATCGGGCATGAGGTAGGCCATGTGGCTCACAAGGATTCGAAGAAAGCATTCCGCACGGCCCTTCTCACATCGGCCTTGAAGGACGGGATTTCGTCGACCGGCGGTAAGGCTGCCGCACTTACCGATTCCCAGCTCGGAAGCCTCGGAGAGGCGCTTGTAAACGCTAACTATTCGCAGAAACAGGAGCGTGCCGCAGATGATTATGGTTATGAATTCCTGAAAAAGGGTGGTAAGAATCCCTGGTCGATGGCTCTTTCTTTCCAGAAACTGAAAGCCTTGCAGGAAGAGGCCGGTGCGAAGAAGGACAGCAAAATCAACCAGCTGTTTTCAACCCATCCCGACATTGACGCCCGTATCAAGCGCATGGAGGAAAGGGCTACCAAAGAAGGTATCGCCAAGCCTTAAGCAGGAATGGCGTCATAGCGAATAATATCTGGACTGCCCTTATATAGCCGTTGTAATATCGGCATAAAGATGCAGGTTCGCCAACAAACAAGCTCCCCAAAGTTTCATAAGGACTTTGGGGAGCTTGTTTGTTGTGGTTCATTGTTTATTTTTCGGCGAGGTCTACGGCGTAGTAGACTTTGCGGCCTGTTGGATAGATGCCTGTTATGAACATCACTTTGTCGGATTCGGAGGAGTCCATGATGGCTTTGTAGACATTTTCCACATCTTCCTGGGAGCGGACGCGCATGTTGTTGATGTCGAGGATGATGAATCCTTCGCGTATGCCTGCTTCCTTGAATTTGCCGTTGGTAAGGGCCTTGACCTGCACCCCTCCCGAAAGGCGGAATTCGCGGAGTTGCTCTGCGGAAAGTTCCTTGAAGGCACAACCTAGGGCTGTGAAATCGGATGATTTTGTCACCTGGGTGCCACCCTGGCTGTTGCGCAGTGTCACAGATGCCGAGCGGGTTTTGTTGTCGCGTATGTAGCCGAGGGTGATTTTGTCGCCTGGGCGGTATTTGCTGATTTCACCTTGCAATTGGGCGGTGTTGTGGGTCGGGGCGCCGTTGATGCTCACAATCACGTCGCCCTTCTCTATGCCGGCTTCAAGGGCGGCGCTGCGGTCGTTGACTTCCTCGACATAGATACCGTCGTTGGTGGCGGTTATTCCCTTCTCTTTGGCAATTTGCGGGGTCAGTTCGGTGAACAGCACCCCTAGCACAGCCCGCTGCACCGAGCCGTATTGCTTGATGTCGGTAACGATTTTGGTTACAATCGAAGTAGGGATGGCAAAGGAATAACCGATATAGTTGCCTGTTTCGGAATAGATTGCCGTGTTGATGCCGACGAGTTCGCCATTGATGTTCACGAGGGCGCCACCCGAGTTGCCGGGGTTGACGGCGGCATCGGTCTGTATATAGCTCTCAATGCCCATTGCGCGGCCACGGGCTGCCGCCCCCACGCTGCGGGCTTTGGCGCTGACAATGCCGGTGGTAACGGTTGAGGTAAAGCCGAATGGATTGCCAACGGCCAGCACCCATTCGCCTACGCGGAGGGCATCGCTGTCGCCCACGGGTATCACAGGCAGGCCGGTGGCTTCGATTTTGAGCAGTGCCACATCGGTGGCGGGGTCGGTGCCTATTACTTTCGCGTTGTAGATGCTGTTGTCGTTGAGTGTGACCTCAAGGCGTTCTGCTCCGTCGATAACGTGATTGTTGGTGACAATGTATCCGTCGGAGCTGAGAATCACTCCCGACCCGAGACCTCGCGGTTGCTCCTCGCGCGGCTGTTGCTGCTGGCGCGGTGCCTGGCGCCTGCCTCCGCCTTGAGGTGAGCCGAAGAAGAATTCAAACGGGTCGATATAGTAGCCGCCTCCGTTGTTTCCATAGCTCCCACGGCTGCGTGGTGTGGCATAGCTTTTGATGCTGACAACCCCGTTGACGGTGCTTTCGGCTGCCGAAGTGAAGTCGGTGGGTGGTGTAACGGTGTGTGAGGCGGTGTAAAGCGCCCCCCGGCGTTGTATGGGATTTTCGGAAACAGACGCCAGCCCGTTGCCGGTTGAATTGTTTTGGATGGAGTTTACCGCCAGTGCTGTAAGTGCGGAGCTGACGGCGGCTACCCCGATGGCTAATAATGTGATTTTGCCGTAAATTTTCATATTCGTAAGATAATGTTGTGATTGTTAAAGCTAATGTGAATTTTAACGATGGTGCGTTAAAATCGATGTCTGAATATTCGATGCGAATTTAATGCAAAAGTTTAAATCGCAGCAAATGCCTGAAGGCATCTTAATCATATTTAATCTTGCGACCTTAAAATTAAGTGAAATTGATAATATAAGTGTGAAAAACGTTAAACATGTCAAATCGCCTGTCAACCTGCTATTCCCCGTAGAGACGGGATAGCATCCCGTCTCAATAGCATCCCGTCTCAATAGCATCCCGTCTCAATAGCATCCCGTCTCAATAACATCCTGTCTAAGTGACATCCCGTCTCACCTTTATCTCTTGACTCTTGTTTCCTCCTCCAGTCTATCCATTCAGCTTGCCGACCGAGAATTTTAACTTATTTCCGGCATAAATACCTAATTTGGATGATTAAATTGTTATCTTTGTAAGTGAAGTCGGTATGACTTCTCTATTGTACACGATAAATCGGTCGGAATGGGAATATTACCGGCTGATTTGCTAATCAGGATAAAGAAGATATGTTGCAATTTATAACGAAGACTACACAACGGTTTTCTATGGCCGAAGAGGCGCAGATGGCTATCGAAGGGGGATGTCGGTGGATTCAGCTGTCGGCAGCATCGATTGGTGACAGCGGTTTGTCATTGCGTGAGGTGGCAAATGAGATAATACCATTGTGCCAGGAAAACGAGGCGTTCCTCATCATAGAGGATGATGTGAATCTTGTGGAAGAACTTAAGGTTCACGGGGTGTTCTTACGCGACCATTCGCGCACTACGGTAATGGAGGCACGTGAGCGCCTGGGGGCGCATGCCGTGATAGGTGTGTATGCCGCATCGGTCGAAGATGTTATTGCCCTGAAAGGGCTTGATGTGGATTATGTGGCCGTGCCTGTGCCGGTGGGTGACGCTCCGGTTGCCGATAATTATGCACGTTTTATACAGGAAGTCCCGGAGCCGGGTTTCCACATAGTGGCGCTGGGAGAATTCGGATTGGATGAGTTGCCGGGCATCCTCGAGGCCGGGTGTGCCGGGGTTGCGGTTTCGGCTGCAATCTCTGATTCCGAAAATCCTGTAGAAGCGACATCAGCCATGATTGAGGTCCTTGAAAAAGCCCGTTATGGAAGGTGAGTCATTATAAATATAGAGATATTAAATATTTATGAGATTTATAGGGATAATCCCCGCGCGTTATGCCTCTACGCGCTTTCCGGGAAAGCCGCTTGCAATGCTGGGTGAGATGACTATGATCGAACGGGTTTACCGCCGCGTGTCGGTCGAGCTTGACGATGTGTGGGTGGCAACTGATGATACACGTATTGCCGATGCTGTGAAGGGGTTTGGTGGCAACGTGGTTATGACTTCTGAAACGCACCGTAGCGGTACCGACCGCTGTCGTGAGGCTTATGAAAAGGTGGGTAACGGTTTCGATGTGGTAATAAACGTGCAGGGTGACGAGCCTTTTATCGACCCTTTGCAGATAAGGCAGATAAAGGCATGTTTTGACAGTGCTGATACCGACATTGCCACTTTGGTTCGCCCGTTTGATGCCGGTGCCGGTTATCAGGCCCTTGAGAATCCTAATACGCCTAAGGTTGTGTTTGATGACGATATGAATGCCTTGCTGTTCAGCCGTTCGGTTATACCGTTCATAAGGGGATGCGAACGGGAGCAATGGCCGGCGCAGCACCGTTTTTACACCCATATAGGGATGTATGCATATCGTGCCGGGGTGTTACAGGAGATTACCCGGCTGCCCCAGTCATCGCTCGAACTTGCCGAGTCGCTGGAACAGTTGCGGTGGTTGCAGAACGGGTATCGTATAAAGGTCGGTGTGTCTGAATGCCCTACTATAGGGATTGATACGCCGGAGGATCTTGAAGCTGCAATAAAACTAATTTCATGACTGTGTTATGACGGAACCTAATCGTTTGCATGCTCCTGAAATCTACCGGCTTGGCGGGATGGAACTTCCACCGGTAGGGCGCATGCGCCTTGTCAACGGGGTGGAGCTTGTAACTCTCGACCACGGACGCCAGCCGGTTAACCGGCTTACGGTGTCGTGGCCTGTTGGAACTGCCGACGTTGATTGCCCGGACGCTTTGCGTTTGCTGCGTCTGATGCTTTGTGAAGGGGCGGGGACTTGTAGCGGGGCCGATATTGCCGAATTATTTGAATTTAACGGCGCATGGATCAAGGTGGAGACAGGCAGGCACGTAACATCCGTAACGTTGCATTCGCTTAATAAAAGTGTAGGTGAAGTGCTGCCTGTGATTGGCGACCTCATTACCGCCCCTACATTCCCCGCCGATACTTTTTTGAAAATAAGGGAAAAAGAAGCTTCTGCATGTGCGTTGCGTCGCAGCAAGGTGGAGCAGAAGTGTGCGGAACTCAGTAATATACAGTGTTTCGGGCGGGGTAACCCGTTGGCATTGGCCCAGACCCCTGAATCTTTGCGTGGTGTTGAAAAAGAACGGTTGGATGATGCGCACCGGCGGCTTGTCCTAGGCACTATGCCTACGGTGTATTTGGCCGGGGCGCTTGATGACAGGCTTTTGGCGCAGGTAGAGGCGGTAATAGGCAGGATTGGGTTCGGAATGGCAACCGCCCCGGTTGTGCGGAAGGTGATTACCGCTCCGGTTAAAGCTACAGGGGAACGGGATGTGACGCTTGACGAAAATTCCATGCAGACTGCCATTAAAATCGCACTGCCGACAGTAAATCGTCATCATCCCGATTATGAGCTGTTGAGATACACGGTGTTTGCCCTAGGGGGATATTTCGGAAGCCGCCTTATGGCGAATATCCGTGAGGATAAAGGATATACCTATGGGATTTCGGCTTCGTTAGCCAGTATGCCCGAAGGTGCTTTTGCCGGTATTTCATGCCAGGCCGACAATAGTTTCGCGCAGGCTGTGATAGATGAAACGGAAAAGGAAATCAACCGGCTGGCCTCCGAGCCGATGACTGACGATGAGCTGGAAATTGTAAGGAGTACTGCAATAAGCGGTTTGACCACAATGCTTGATTCCCCGTTTTCGATAATGGACTATCATCAGATTCTAGATATGTACGGGTTGCCTCCTACATATTATGCACATCAGCTTGAGGTGTTGCAATCGCTTTCCCCGGAAATGATAACCGAATGCGCTGCAAAGCATCTGGCAGATGCCCCGAGGCTTGTAGCATTGGCGGGTAATCCGTCAGCAGGCCAGATGGGCTGAGGAGGGGTAAAGGCAGGTTGGATATCTGCATGGTTCTAAGAAGTATTGGCAAACTGAATTCTAAATGACACAGAATAAAATAAATAAATTGGAACTGATGTGGATAGGGAAGCACGATGACTCCCAGTCCATTGAACCACGGTTGCTGCTTGAGATTCCGGAATATGGTTTCGGTGAAGTCCAAACCGGGACTATGCCAAACGGGAAACCATGGCCCGGCAATCTAAAGATTCGTGGGATAATGAATACAAGACGTATATATCCGGAATCAGCGATGAAGACCTGGAGGCCGTCAAAGCAATTCTCGCTGATGATAGCAGGACTGCCGAAGACATAGAATTTGTAGACAAAGTATTTGAGAACGTGGTGTTTTCGAATATGAATACCGTAGCTATGGAGGAGTTGGGTACGAATGCAACAGACGAATGGAAGTATGCCCATGCCAACAGGATTGTTCAGGTCGCCACGCTTACCGGGGGTGCAAGGGATTTGGCTATAGCAAAGAAAAATTCGTTTGATTCAATACCGTCGGCATTTGGCATCACGACCAAACAAGGTAAGATGTATCTTATCAAAGGGGAGTTTAATACAGAAACAAAATTATCCCGATGCAAAATCCTGTTTGCCGACCAATACCTGACAATAAACCCTGGCGACCTTTGGCTTGACATCAAGACAACCGGCCTTGATAACGAGGGGGTAGTGGCCTTTAAGAATTCGAAAAAACCGGAAAAACTAATCAGGCGTATTATTGCTTTAAACACAAAGAAGGATGATATTGTGCTTGATAGTTTTCTCGGCAGTGGCACCACTGCCGCTGTTGCTCACAAAATGGGTCGTCGATGGATTGGTGTCGAACTTGGCGACCACGCATATACACACTGCGCGGTGCGTATGCGGCAGGTGATTGAGGGAGAGCAGGGCGGCATTTCAAAATCGCAGAATTGGCATGGTGGTGGCGGCTTCAAATTTTATGAGCTTGCACCGAGCCTTCTCAATCGCGACAAGTATGGCAACCTTGTCATTAACAAAAGGTATAATGCCGATATGCTGGCTGCGGCTATGGCGAAACATCAAGGCTTTTCCTACTCACCCGATGAAGAACTTTATTGGAAGCAAGGACGTAGTTCCGAACATGATTTCATATTCACCACCACCAGGCTGATAACCGTCGGGATGCTTGAAGCCATTCATCGCCGGTTGGGCGAAAATGAATCCTTGCTGATATGCTGCACAAAGTTCCAGCCGGAGTGCGGCAACAAGTTTTCCAATATCACCATAAAGAAAATACCCAAAGTCCTCCTCAACACCTGCGAGTTCGATCACGACGACTACTCCCTCAACATCCTGCCGTTGCCCGACAGCGACTATTTTTCTGAAGAAGAGTATGACATAGACCTGGGGGAGGAACAAACTTCAGCCGTGGAACCGAATCTTTTCGATTGACTGATATGGATTCACATGTGAATTATATACGTCAGAGGCTTTCGCTTCGGAAGCCGCTTGTGAAGGCATTGGAGCTGACCGCAGCCGTGACGGATGCATTGTCGTTGCAGAAGCCTCCGACCGATGCCGGGATGCTTGAAATGTTTATTGCGGCAGAACTGGCCAAGGTCAAGGCAATAGTGCCTGCGGCCAGGAGTTTTGACCGCGACTTCCCATCGCTTGCTTTTTCGATAGCCACAGGCATAGGCAAAACCAGGTTGATGGGTGCCATCATCACATATCTCTATCTTATCGATGCTGCCAAGGAAATCCTCATATCGGGCCAGTTCCTCCTCGGTCGCCGCATGGTACTGTACAGTCGGCCCATTGTAAAGGCTTCGGCCCATCTTTGAAGTGTTTTAAGAGGAGCTATCAAATCGGATCAGCCGCTCATAGTCCTTCCGGTTGACCGGAAATGCTTCCGGGCCCTTTTCGGCGAATTTCCCATCGTTAAAGTTCGCGTATTGAGGAAGAAGGAGTTCCCGGAGAAGTGCCCGGCTGCAGCGGGCTCCTGTCACACTTTCCCAAATTTGCGCGAGATGCCCTGTTTTGGCAAGCTTTTTACTTCTGCTCGTTGAGATACAATTTTACCCGGTTCTCCACCAAAGCGATGGTTTCTTCCATGGTCTTGTGGCCTGCGAAGTAGGGACCCGCCGCTTCGTAAACAATGTTGTAGAGCGCTTGGTCGTACAAGGAAATTGTCCGGGTGTCGTTGACCAGCTCGTCGAAGCGGGCGATCTCTTCCTGAGTTGCCTTACGGTAGTTTGTGCCGGGAAATCCGTAGGGGCCTCCGACCGTCGTGCTCATGATCCTGGACAGCGTCCCATTGGCCGCAGCCTTTTTGAGCAGGTCATAGTCGGACCGATTGACGGGAACGCCATGCTCACTAAGGGTTATATGATCCAGCTTTCTCAACGCATCCATATTTTCGTACTGGGGCAGGAACAGCTCCCGGATGAACACCCACGCCGCCTCCTTGTTCCTGCAGGCGGAGGACATGCCCAGCGTCTGCAGGGATCGAAACCAATTGCCCGAAAGGCCGCTCTCTGTGGGGTATCCAATGCAGACTGCCTTTCCTCCCAACCCGAAACTGTTGTCTATCTCCTGGATATCCACAGGGTGACTGATCGTCCAATATTCCAGCATCTGATATCCGTGGAGATACCGGTCCGCCCGTTCAAGGGCTACTGCCATGAAGCCTCCCGCAGCTTCCATGTCAAAGGATTCTGGGAACTCGCGGACAAAGTCCAAGGCGGAGCGGAATTCATCGCTGTCAAAGCTGCATGTACTGGCCGTCCGGTCTACATAGCCTTCCAGACTATATGTAAGCATAACTTTAAATGTAGTATCCCTGACAGCGCTGTAGGGAAGGACTGTAGACCCATCCGGCATGGAATCGAAAATCTCCCGTATATCTGCCAGCGTCCAGCTCTTCCGGCTGCCTATCAGGCTCTCCGCGCCGATGGCGGTGCAGATGAGCGCGCTGCCAAAAGCTGCGTACAGGCCCCCGTCCACTTCGGCGGCTTTCAGCAGGGCCTCTACCAGGTCCGGGTCCTTTTCAATATAAGGCCACAGGTCCTCCAGGTAGCCCTTCTGCACCAGGAGCGGATATGGCAGGCAGTCGCCGCCGGGGAGTCCGTCGCCCAGATCAAAGATATCCGGGATATTGCCAGCGAGTATTTCGGTGATGAGAAGGTCTTTGGCGCTTCGCCCGTTTTCACCGATGTATTCCTGTACCTCGACTTTAATGTCCTGGTGTCTGATATTAAAGGACTTCGCCAGCGCCTGAGCCCTGCCGGCAGCCTCCGCGCCTACAGCGGCGTAGGTCAGACGGACGACGCCGTTATCAGACGACTCTCGCGCGCGGCTTCCGCAAGCGGAGAGGAGCAGCAGGAATGCAAGCGCAAGGGAAAGCATGCGCCTCCCTTGGGCGCTATAAAATTTCTCGAAAATTCCTATCAGTTTACAAAGCCTCCAAAATGCAACGATAGCGGCGATATGCAAATATACGCCCAATGTCCGTTTAGATCAAAATCAGTTGCTATATACTGCAACGCTGCCTGCCTTCCGCATACAGGGTACGGAGGCCCATACATCGGCTGGGTGCTCTCCTCGCTGCACACCATGCAGCTGTGCCCATGCCTCCGCCATAAGCGGCGGCGGTCACGGCCATGATGGAAAAGGCCATCGGCATCGCCAGGAACGAGATTGCCAATTTCTTCATTTCCCCATTTTGGTTTCCTCCCACAGTTGTAAATCCTCCCCGCAGGCGGGAACCGCAGCAGCCCGCTACGCACGCTCTGCCCAAGCATCGGGGCCACGGCCTTGGGTATGGTCATATGGTAGCATATTCCCGCCCGCCTGTACAGGGCGTTTCACGCAAATTTCTAAAATCCACGGGAACCGTCTCCTTTTCGATAAAAAATTATTGACACCGGCAGGAAGCTCCCCCATAATAAAATCACCCTGTGCCAGCAAGGAGGAGTACGGTATGCGGGAAATACCGATTGGCGAATACATACGGGAACACCGGCAAAAAAAGAACATGACCATAGCGAAGCTCGCAGATGGTATCTGCGACGCTTCCACGCTGTCACGGCTGGAGCGAGGCGTACATTTTCCCAGCCGCAGCAAGATTTCCCTCCTGCTGCAGCGTCTGGACCTGCCGGAGGACCGGATTATCGCGCTGGTCAGCGCGAATGATCTTGAAGTGCGGTCGCTGAAACGCGACATCCGGGCGGAAGTGATTCGGTTTGAACGGGCGGACCCAAAGGACCATCCGGCGCTCCGGGAACAGATCTTGGCAAAGCTGAAAGAGCTGGAAGCCCTTGCCGATGAGGATGATCTGATCACTAAGCAGTACATCCTGTCCGAGGAGGTGACCTTGGGCAGGCCGGAGGGGCCATACACCCCCGCCCAGCGGCAGGGG
>OFFZ01000660.1_pt1 | contig 20413 bp, 17 predicted proteins | sample 1521631 | NCBI WGS metagenome assembly OFFZ01 (sample SAMEA3504102, study PRJEB24116) | mouse gut metagenome | biome: mouse gut; feature: mouse-associated habitat; material: faeces | place: Denmark | collected 2011 | reverse complement strand
CCCGCCACAAAAGCCAGGGCCACGCTGTAAAAGCCGCAGAACCAGTTAATATTCCCAAGGGTGGAGAGCATATGACCGTATTCCCAGTCCGCCACATTCCACCCTTCGTGCAGCCCCAGGGGATCCACCCCCAGACGGTGCCAAAGCCCCAGAAGCGTCACCAGGGCCACCGCCCCCTCTCCCAGGTACAGGGGCCAGGCAGCCCCGTCGTACTGCCTGGACACAAAAAAGTAAACGCCCACAAAGAGCACCTGGGACCAGGCCCCCATAAACCAGCCGTCATACCCCTCCCAGGCCAGGGAACCGTAGGCGCTGCACAGGGCCGACAGCACCGCGGAGGCGCCGTAGGAGGCCACGGCACAGTCAAGGAAGCTGAAGGACCAGGCCCTGCTTTGGCCCCGGCGTACCCGCCCCAGAGATTCTGCCAAAGCCCGCACCCGTCCCGGCAGTCCGGCCACAAGCCAGCCTCCCAGACAGATCAGGGACACGTTGCGGAAGAGCACATACTTGGTGTCCCCCAGCAGCCAGTACCCCTCCCCTGTGTAGAGGGTCAGGGCTCCCAGCAGCGCAATGAGATACAGGTTGCACAAAATTCCTAAAAATTCATTTCCGTCGTTTTTCATATTCCTTGATTATACTCTTTTTTTCCGCATTTGAAAAGGACTGCTGTGGGCTGCAGCAGTCCTTTTTTAGTTTTTGCCAAATCTTCCGGTTTTACTTCCAGAATTTCTTTTTCCGCCCCTCTTTGGTGCCTTCCTTGGCTTCCTTGCCCTCTCCCGGCTGCTCCTGCTCGGAAGAAGGTTTTGCGGCGTTTAAAGTGTTCCCTGTGTGCTCGTCAAACTGGCGCAGCAGTTCTTTTGCCTCGGGCTTGAGCTTGTCGGGAACCTGTACCACCAGGGTCACATAGTGGTCGCCCCTGACATCCTTGTTCCTCCAGGAAGGCACACCCTTGCCCCTCAGCCGCACTCTGGTGTCTGTCTGGGTGCCTGGCTTCACGTCATAAATCACCTTGCCGTCCACGGTGTCAATCAGAATTTCTCCCCCCAGAGCGGCCACCGCAAAGGACATGGGCACCGTGGAGTAGATATCGAAATCCTGCCTCTGGAAGATGGGATGCCTGCCCACAATCACCTCAATAAGCACATCTCCCCTGGGACCTCCGTTGACGCCGGGTTCTCCCAGCCCGGGCATGCGGGTGGACTGGCCATTGTCAATTCCCGCAGGAATATCCACGGAATAGCGTTTTTTCATGGTGATGTATCCCGTTCCCCGGCAGTCGGCGCACTTGTCCTTGATGGTCTTGCCACTTCCCTGGCAGTCCGGGCAGGTCTGCACATTGCGGACCGTCCCGAAGAGAGACTGGGAAGTATAGACCACCTGGCCCTTGCCCCCGCACTTGGCACAGGTCTCAGGGCTGGTTCCGGGCTTTGCCCCGGAGCCGCTGCAGGTCTTGCAGGTCTCCTTCACATTCAGTTCTATTTCCTTCTTACAGCCGAACACAGCCTCCTCGAAGGAGATCCGCACACTGGTGCGCAGGTTGGCTCCCTTCATGGGGCCATTGCTGTAGGCGCTCCTGCTGCGGCCGCCCCCAAAAAGATCGCCGAAAATATCTCCGAAGATATCTCCAAAATCCGCCCCTGTGAAATCAAATCCGCCACCGCCGCCGGCACCGCCCTCAAAGGCGGCATGGCCAAACTGGTCATACTGGCGCCTCTTGTCCGCGTCGCTGAGCACGGCATAGGCCTCCGAGGCCTCCTTGAACTTTTTCTCCGCCTCTTTGTCACCGGGGTTCATATCCGGATGATATTTTTTTGCCAGGGCACGGTACGCCTTTTTGATCTCAGCGTCGTCCGCCCCTTTACTCACGCCGAGTACTTCATAGTAATCCCGTTTCTGCTCTGCCATCCCTATCACCTCATTTCACAGACAAGGCGGCACAGAACATGCGCCGGGGCGTTCCGGATGCCTCCGGAACCCTCCCAGGCCCATGCCCTGTGCTCCCACTCCTCTGCTGTTTAATCTGTTTTGGTTTATACCTCCCGGAAGTCGCCGTCGATAACGTCATCCTCGGGGGCGGAGGCACTGCCTGTACCTGCCCCTGCTGCACCGCTCATATCGGGGCCAGCACCTCCCTGGGCCTGCTGCATGTTCTCGTACATCTTTGTAAACAGAGCCTGCGCACTGTTGGTCAGCTTCTCCTTGGCGGCCTTCAGCTCATCCACATCGCTGTCGCTCATCTCCTGGTCCTTGGTTCTGTCCAGAATGGCCTTTACCGCATCCAGATCCGCCTGCACCGCGGACTTCTCGCCGTCGCCCAGCTTGTCGCCCACTTCATCCAGGGCCTTCTCCGTCTGGAACACAAAGGAATCCGCCTCGTTCCTGGCCTCCACAGCCTCTTTGCGCTTCTTGTCCTGAGCCTCGAACTCTGCCGCTTCCTTCACAGCCCTCTCGATCTCGGCATCGGACATGTTGGAACCTGCCGTGATGGTGATGTGCTGTTCCTTGCCGGTCCCCAGATCCTTTGCGGACACGTTCACAATGCCGTTGGCGTCAATGTCAAAGGTAACTTCGATCTGAGGCATGCCCCTCCTTGCAGGAGGAATGCCGTCCAGACGGAACTGTCCCAGTGACTTGTTATCCCTGGCAAACTGCCTCTCACCCTGCACCACATTGATATCCACAGCCGTCTGGTTGTCTGCGGCAGTGGAGAAAATCTGGCTGTGCTTGGTGGGGATGGTGGTGTTCCTCTCAATAAGCCTGGTGGCCACGCCGCCCATGGTCTCAATGGACAGGGACAGAGGCGTCACATCCAGAAGCAGAATATCGCCTGCGCCTGCGTCCCCTGCCAGCTTACCGCCCTGGACAGAGGCGCCGATGGCCACGCACTCGTCAGGGTTCAGGGACTTGCCGGGCTCCTTGCCAGTGAGCTGCCTTACCTTATCCTGTACCGCCGGGATACGGGTGGAACCGCCCACCAGAAGCACCTGGCCCAGATCAGCATTGGTCAGACCTGCATCCTTCATGGCGTTCTGCACGGGAATGGCAGTTCTTTCCACCAGGTCATGGGTCAGCTCCTCGAACTGAGCGCGGCTTAAGTTCACGTCAAAGTGCTTGGGGCCTTCCGGTGTGGCTGTGATAAAGGGAAGGTTGATATTGGTGGTCATGGCGCTGGAGAGCTCTTTCTTCGCCTTCTCAGCCGCCTCTTTCAGCCTCTGCATGGCCATCTTGTCTTCAGACAGATCCACGCCCTCTGCCTTCTTGAACTCCGCCAGCATCCACTGGATAATCTTGTTGTCAAAGTCATCGCCGCCCAGACGGGTGTCGCCGTTGGTTGCCAGAACCTCGATAACGCCGTCACCGATCTCGATGATGGACACGTCAAAGGTACCGCCGCCCAGATCATATACCATGATCTTCTGCTCTTTTTCGTTGTCAAGCCCGTAAGCCAGCGCTGCGGCAGTGGGCTCGTTGATGATACGCTTTACATCCAGACCTGCGATTTTACCCGCGTCCTTGGTGGCCTGGCGCTGGGCGTCGTTGAAGTATGCAGGAACCGTGATTACCGCTTCCGACACCTTCTCCCCCAGATAGCTCTCGGCATCTGCCTTCAGCTTCTGCAGGATCATTGCAGAGATCTGCTGGGGAGAGTACTTTTTGCCGTCAATAGAGCGGCCGTTGTCCGTACCCATATCCCTCTTGATGGACGCGATGGTCTTCTCCGCGTTGGTGACAGCCTGACGTTTTGCAGGCTCACCCACCAGCCTCTCTCCTGTCTTGGAGAAAGCTACCACAGAAGGTGTGGTTCTGGCGCCTTCCGCATTTGCGATGACAGTGGGCTTACCGCCTTCCATCACTGCCACGCAGCTGTTAGTAGTACCCAGGTCAATACCGATGATCTTACTCATTTTTATATCCTCCTCGTTTTTCCTCTATACTAAATATTATGGAATCTGCCTTATGTGATCTTCTGCGCCGTCCGTCCTACTGAACCACGGCCACCATGGAATGCCTTACCACGCTCTCCCGGTAAGTGTAACCCTTCAGCAGCTCCTGGGCCACTGTGCCGGACTCATACTCCTGGCTCTCCACCTGCATAACCGCGTTGTGAAAGCCGGGGTCAAATTCCTTCCCCACCGCCTCAATGGGCTTCACACCCAGATTCTCCAATTCTGTCAGCAGCTGTCTGTAAATGTGATCCATGCCGCTTACAAAAGGATCCTCCCTCTTCTCCTGGGGCACCATGGCCAGGCCCCTCTCAAAATTGTCCACAATGGGGAGTATCTTCTCAATGACACTTTTTGCGCCCGTCTCAAACATGGCGGACTTTTCCTTTTCCGTCCTGTTGCGGAAGTTCTCAAATTCTGCCAGCTGACGCTTTACCTTGTCTTCCAGCTGCTCGATCCGCTCCTTGCTGCCCTGAGCTTTTTTGTCCAGCTTCGCCTGCTTCTTGGCGGCTCTCTTTTCCGCCCAGGTCTTGGGGTCCTCCCCCTCGGGCGCGTCCTCCGGTGCAGCTTCCGCCGCATCCGGCTCCTCCTGGGCGCTTCCGGCCTGATCCTGCTCTTCCGCCTCCAGGGTCTCCTCTTCCTTTACTTCCTCTTCTATACTAATCTCGTTCGTTTCCTGTTCAGCCATATCCTCAACCTCCAACTCCCGTTCCTTATTCTATCTCTCTGCTGCTCTTCCCCTCTTCCCTGCCGCCCCTGTACAGCGCGTCCAGCTGGGTCTGTATGGTTCTAAGGGTTTCCACAACCTTGTCATAGTCCATTCTCTTGGGCCCCACGATTCCTATGGTTCCCTTCATGCCGCCTCCAAGTTCATAGGTGGCAGTAACCACGCTGCAGTCCCTCATGCTCTGTACCGGCGTCTCCGCACCGATATACACCTGAATGCCGGTGTTCTCTCTCTCCGGTCCGGTCTCCCCCAGAAGTTCTCCCAGAAGCTGCTTTTCCTCGAAAGTGTTGATGAGCTCGCTGGCCTTCTGCTGATCTGCCAGCTCCGGATAACGGAAGATATTGTTGGTGCCGCTGGTGTAAATCTCCAGATCTTCCTCCGCACGGATGGCCTCAGCCACCGCGTCAATCACCCTGCCCACAATATCGCTGTGGATCCCCGCCTGCTGCTTCATGACCGCTATCATGGCCAGGTTGATCTCGTCAATGGAGAGACCGTTCAGGTGGGTATTCAGCAGGATGTTCAGCTTCAGCAGCGTCTCGTCATCCAGCTCCTCCTCCTGAGGCAGGAGGTTGTTCTTGATCACATTTCCCTCGCTGACAATGACCGCCAGAATCTGGCGGGCATCCACCCGGGAGAGCTGAATGAATTTCAGCTTGCTCCTCTTTGTCTGGGGGGCAGTAATCATAGTGGCGTACTGGGTATTCTGGGCCACCACCCTGGCCACCTGCTTCAGCAGGGTCTCCAGTTTGTTCTGGCGCTCCAGGAGCATTTCTTTCATCTCCCTCATCTGGCCCGCTTCCCGCTCCTTCTCCTCCAGCATGGCATCCACATAGAGGCGGTAGCCCTTGTCGGAAGGTATGCGTCCTGCGGAAGTGTGGGGCTGTACAATGTATCCCATCTCCTCCAGATCCGACATCTCATTGCGGATCGTAGCCGAACTTAACTTTAAGTCCGAGTACTTGGATATGGTCCTGGATCCCACCGGTTCTCCGGTCTCAAGATAGTTACGGATAACAGCCTGCAGAATTTTCAGTTTTCGATCATCTAATTCCATCGCTGTTATTATCCCTCCTATCTTATTTTCCCCATCTTTTTTAAACGATACCATCAAACCTGCTATAGTATATGCAGTTTTTTGAAGTTTGTTAGCACTCAATCAAACAGAGTGCTAATATCTTCTTACCATAAAATATCACTTAGCCTTCACCATGTCAATCGATTTTTAAAAATTAATTCTAAAATATTAATAAAGAAAAATCCGCCTTCTGACGGATTTTTCTTTATTTCCAGATTTTTATCATATTTTGAAATTTTTTATACCTCTTTCCCAATTTCACTTTTATGTATGTCTTCCGCTATCTGCCGCTTATTCCTCTCTTTGTAAAAAGCACGTCCTATAACAACTTCGCCTGCACCACATCCTACAGATCTTGCTGCCAGTTCAGCGTTCAATCCCCCATCCACACTGATCTTTATCCTTCTTTCTTCCTGACAGATCATCTTATTAATATCCCGAATCCTGTCATATACACTTCCCGTGAATATGCTGCTTTCCTCTCCGGGCTTTCTACTCATTACAAGAACCGTATCAATATAAGGCAAATATGGTGTCAGCTGTCCCAAAGATGTATCAGGAGAAATCGCCATGCCGCAATCTATTCCGGCCTTTCTGATCATACCGAGCAAACGCACATTTTTATCAAACCCATACGCTTCAAGGTGTATCACTGCCTCTTTAGGTTTCAGCAGAAGAAAACGTTCCAGCATATCCTCTGTCAGATATGCCATAAAATGAAATTCTGCCGGCATCTTTATTTCATCAAGAACACTTCTTATCCATATATTATTAAATCCAAATAACGGAACAAAATGTCCATCCATAATATCTATGTGCAGCCGATCCGCACCCGAATCAGGAATACAGGAAATTTCCTCTTTTAGCCGCATGATGTCCGCGGCAAACAATGAAACAGATAACAATGCCATTGCCCTATACCTCCGTCACCTGCTCAACTGACTCTGCAGTCTTTCCCCGACTTCACCCCCCGGATGGATACAGAGAAAATGTTCTTTTGTAAAATTCTTTTCTTCCGCCATTTCAATAGCAAGAGCGTCAAATACGGCAATTACCGCTATCGTACTCGCTGTAGCCAGCATATTAAAAGAATCCGGTTCTCTCTCTACTTTCACAAATAACTGCATCGTTGTATTCTGAGCCAGATAGGTATCCTTTTTTTCAGTAACTGCTATTGTCATAATTCCCATCTGGCTGCAGGACTTTAACATACTATCCATTTCAAAAGACTTCCCGCCTTTTGAAATAAAAATGACAATGTCTTCTTTTGTCGCAACTCCCAATCCACCATGCAATCCTTCCGCCGGGGATAAAAACAAAGCCGGCACTTCTATGCAGTTCAATGTATGCGAAATTTTTTTTGCCGCGGCGCCGGAAGTACCGCATCCGGTGAGGATCACTTTCCCTTTGCACCCTAAAATGGCTTCTTTTATCTGTTCCAGCTGTTCTCCCGAAAGACTGTTTTCCAGCCTTTCTATCTCCTGCGCTTCACAGGAAAGCACCTTTCTGACCCGTTCACTGATCTCTTTTTTCATCATTATACTTTCTGCCCGTAATAGGCATTTTCTCCAAATTTTCTATTGTAATGTTTGTCCAGAAGTACCTCTTGTATTTTCGGATTTTTTCCGTTTGTCAACGTATAATTACAGTACGCCATCCGCGCAATATACTCCAGCACCTGGCTGTGTAGAACCGCATCCTGCGGTGTTTTCCCCCACACAAAAGGACCATGGCTGTGCACCAGTACCGCATTCATTTTTTTACAGGCATCGCCTTCAAATCGCTCCAGAATGACATCTGCGGTATTTTTTTCATACTCTCCGTTGATCTCATCCTCCGTCATAAGGCGGGTACACGGAATATCCCCATAAAAATAATCACTGTGAGTCGTTCCGTAACAGGGAATGTCCATACCGAGCTGCGCCCACATTGTGGCATACTGCGAATGAGTATGTACGAGGCCATATATGCCGTATTCCGCAAATTTTTTATATAACGCTACATGAGTCTGTGTATCTGTGGACGGAATATACTCCCCTTCCACTACTTTTCCTTCCAGGTCGACCACAACCATATGTTTCACTTCCAGTTTATCATAGTGAATACCACTTGCTTTTATAACGACCAGCTTTCTCTCCGGATCATATCCGGAAACATTTCCCCATGTCGAAATAACCAGATTTCTTTTCACCAGTTCCAGATTTGCATTTAATACTTCCTGTTTCAGTTTATCTAAATCCATCTTGTTTTCTCCTGATCCAACTATAATTTCTATATTTTAGACATTGTTTTTTTCAGCCGTTTCATAACATTGTTTCCACCGCGTCCGAAATAATCATGCAGCATAATATATTCTTTATATAAAATATCATACCGCCTCTTTGCCTCCGGATTCGGAACATACACTGTATCCATCAGCTTTCCCATTTTTTCCGCCGCCAGAACAGTATCATCATATCCGCCTTTCTCACTGCCGGCTGCGAGCGCTGCCCAGATCGCGGAAGATAATGCAGCATTTTGCTCTGATCCCGCTATCTGTATGGTTCTTCCCGTAACATTTGCATAAGTCTGCATGATGAACGGATTTTTTCTGGCGATCCCTCCGGCCATGATGATCTCTTCAACCGGAACACCATATTCGTCAAATGTCTCAATGATTTTTCTTGTACCGAATGCGGTCGCTTCGATTAAAGCCCTGTAAATATCTTCAGGCTTTGTCTGCAATGTACATCCCACTAATAAACCGGACAGCCCGCCATCCGCAAGAACAGAACGATTTCCGTTCCACCAATCCAACGCGATAAGTCCGCCTTCTCCCACATCTTTAGAAGAAGCCAGCCGGTCAAGATATTCATAGATACTGCACCCGCTCTTTTTTGCCTCTTTTTCGTATGCTGATGGTATACAGTTGCTGACAAACCATGAAAAATGGTCTCCGACACAGCTTTGTCCTGCTTCATATCCAAAGTATCCAGGTACAATGCCGTCTTCAACATATCCGCAGATGCCTTCCACCTCTTTTTCCTCCCTGCACATCAGCTCGTGGCAGCTTGAGGTTCCTATCATGACCAGCATCTTTCCTTCTGACACTACTTTCGCACCAATCGTTGCTCCATGTGCATCAAGATGCGCCACCGCTACCGGGGTTCCTGCAGAAAGCCCTGTTAATACCGCGCCTTTTTCGGACAAGAGCCCTGCTCTTGTACCAATCGATACAACCGGTCCTTTTAATTTATCTTCCACAACATTTTCAAGCCTCGGATGCACCGCTTTAAAATACTCTTTTGACGGAAATCCTTTCTTTTTATGCCACAGGCTTTTTGCCCCTGCCGCACAGCTGTTTCGCATCAGCTTTCCTGTCAATTGTAATACGATCCAATCGCCCGCTTCCAGAAAAGTATAAGTATCTTCATATACATCCGGACTCTCTTCCAATGTCTGCAATATCTTTGGCAGCATCCACTCACTTGATATTTTCCCGCCGTATCTTTTTATAAAATCTTCCTTTCGATCCAGTGCCACCTTCGTCAGTCTGTCCGCCTGTGGCTGCGCAGAATGATGTTTCCACAACTTTACATAAGAGTTCGGATCGGCACTGTATTTTTCCAGCATACACAGAGGGATTCCCTCCTCTGTAACCGGCAGCATCGTACAGGCAGTAAAATCAACCCCTATCCCTATCACCTGTTCCGGTTTTACGGCTGCCTTATCCAACGTATTTCTCACTGTATTTTCCAACACTTCAAGATAATCCTTTGGATGCTGAAGATACCAGTCTATCGGAAGTTTTCTCCCGTCCGGAAGGCTTCCTTCGATCACCCCATGGGGATATTCATATACGGAAGTTGCCGCCTCTTCTCCCGACTCGACATCTACCAAAAGACATCTGCCGGATAATGTACCAAAATCAATACCAATCGTATATTTTTTCATAACCTGACCTGTCTTCAATTTTTATCCATACGTTTATTTCTGATCTTAATGGAGAACTCTGTAAAAGCCACTGCCAAGATCAGGACAATACCCTTTACCAGCCTCTGCCAATAATCGTCAACGCCGCACATGATCATACCTGTGGAGAGTACCCCCATCAGAACAACGCCTATCATAACCTGATTGATCTTTCCCTCTCCTCCCGAAAGGCTTACCCCGCCGAGAACTACCGCTGTAATGGCATCCATTTCATACCGGTCCGCCGCTGAAGGCTGCCCGCTGTTTGTTCTTGAAAGCAGCACAAGACCCGCGACTCCCGATAAAAATCCGGCACACATATAGACGAACAATTTAATCTGCGTCACATTGACACCCGAAAGCCTTGATGACTCCTCATTCCCTCCGACACCATATATATAACGTCCTATTGTTGTTTTTTCCAAAAGAAACTTGCCCGCTATAAAAACACAGACCATCAAAATAACCATGTAAGGTATTCCCAGAATACTGGCCTTTGCAAAATTGCCAAAGCTGTCACTGAAGCCATGCACCGGCAAGCCGCCGGTTACAATATATGCCACCCCTCTCAGAGCCGTCTGCGTACCAAGCGTTGCGATCAGAGCCGGCATATGAAGTTTTGTAACACTGAAGCCGTTTATCATTCCAAATATAAGCGCCAGACATAAAGCTGCTATCACACTCGAAACACTGCTCCAGCCGTTTTGCATAAACATTGCCGCAGATACTGCTGTTACTGCCGCAATAGACCCTACCGACAGGTCGATTCCCCCTGTCAGGATCACATAACACATACCGATTGACGTAATACCGGTAATGGATATCTGTTTTAAGATTGTTATCAATGTATTTACTGATAAAAAGTTGCTGGATAAAAAAGAAAATATAACAATCAAAAATAGCAGAACCAATAATATTCCATATTCCAGCAATACGGACAATGCGTCATATTTTTTCGCTTTTTTCATAATTTCCGCTCCTAAATTACTTGCCCGGGCTCTTTGGCAGACGCAATTTCAAGAATGCGCTCCTGTGTAAACTCTTCTTTTTTCAGTTCACCCACTATTTTTCCGTTATTCATAATAAGCATTCTGTCAGACATACCGATCAGTTCCGGCATTTCGCTGCTGATCATGATGATACTCTTGCCCTGATCCGCCAAGGATGCCATAAGAGCATAAATTTCCTGTTTTGCACCGACATCAATTCCTCTGGTCGGCTCATCAAAAATCAGAATATCGCATTTTGTGGCAAGAATTCTGGCAATTACCACTTTCTGTTGATTTCCTCCGGAAAGCCTTTTAACAAGCTGATCTTTATCCGGCGTTTTAATCCTGAGTCCTTCTATATATTCTTCCGCCAGCCTGGCTGTTTTCCCATTTTGTACCACAATTCCTTTTGACAACCTCTCCAGACTGCTGTACGCTGTATTATCTTCTACTGAAAACCCGAGTACAAGCCCCTGCTGTTTTCTGTCCTCCGGAATAAGTCCTATGCCTTTACGAAGTGCATCCTTAGGGCTTTTAGGCATATACGGTTTCCCGTTTAAAACCATCTTTCCCCCCACATATCTGTCAGCTCCATAAAGTATCCTTGCCAGTTCTGTCCTTCCGGCTCCTACAAGGCCTCCGATACCTACAATTTCGCCTCTCCTCAAAGTAAAACTTGCCTCCTTTACTCTTCCGTTCGTAATACCGGATACCTCAAGGCAAATCTCCCCTGTTTTTCCCTGTGTTCCAGGATAGTCTTCGGTCAACTCTCTGCCTACCATATAAGCGATCAGCTGCTTCTTTGTCACATCTTTGACTGCTTTAGTTACCATATATTTTCCGTCACAGAAAACAGTTACCCGGTCACACAACTCAAAGACTTCCTCCAGCCGATGGGAAATAAAGATAATCGTAACACCTTTTTTTCTCAAACTTCTGACTATTTTAAAAAATATATCCGTTTCTTTTAACGTCAGTGGAGCAGTAGGCTCATCCATAATAATAAATTTCGCATTCTTGGAAACAGCCTTCATAATCTCCACAATCTGTTGATATGCAATTCCGAGATCTCTCACTCTGGTATTGACATCCACTTCGATTCCCATCTCATCACAGAGTTCCTGTGCCATTATTTCCATTTTTTTAATATTACGCATACCGAATTTCTGTATTTCCCGTCCGAAAAATATGTTTTCAGCCACAGTCAGATAAGGAATCAGGCTAAATTCCTGATAAATAACGGATATCCCCAAATCCATAGCCAGTTTTGGATTCAGCTTGTCATATTCTATTCCGTCAAAAGTTATCTTCCCTTTTGTAGGCTCATGCGCTCCTGTCAAAAGCTTGATGAAAGTAGATTTTCCCGCACCGTTTTCACCGCATAACGCATGTATTTCCCCGCGCTTTACATCAAACGTAATATCATCCAACGCTTTCACCTGCGCAAAATATTTTGACAGATGATCCACCTTTAAAATCGCATCAACCATATTATTCCCTTTCCGGCAGATCCTGTCCGGATATGTCAATGTCCACAATATCCGAACAGGAAAACCGTTATTTTCAAAGATTATCTACCATGTGTAGGTTCCGTCCAGCACATCTGTTTTCGGTACTTTTACATAGGGCAGATATACCGTATTCTGACTCTCTGGAGCTTCCTCTGTGGCATAAAGATACAGATAATATGCGCTCTCATAGCCGCCCTTATAAGGGAACAGATCAACGGTACCTCTGTAAATACCATTATCCTCTGCAATATATGTCAAAGCTTCTTCCGTCGCATCTCCTGAAAATACAGCATAATTCTCACCTTCACATCCGGCATTGACCATAGCCTGATATCCGCCGATAGCGCCGGAATCGTTTGTTCCGACAACAACATTCATATCCGGATACTGCGCCAGTACAGATTCCACGATAGTCATACCGCCTTCCAGCGTATCACCTGCCTGTCTTGCAACAATTTCTACATCAGGGCACACTGCCTTTAAAGCATCCTCCAGACCGTCCCCCCTTGGAATTACGCTCTCTACATTATCCTGGGAAATAATACATACCTGTGCTTTTCCGTCAAGATTATCCCTGATCCATTCCCCTGCCTGCTCACCTATCGTATAGCCGTAATCATATTCATCCAGTGTATAACTCAAAAGAACATTGTCCTGAGTCTGGGCGATACATGCCGTAATAATCCCCGCTTCATTTGCCTTATCTACCAGATCTATCGTTGCCGCTGTGTCAATCGGAGTGAAAGTAAAGCCACTGTATCCATCATTGATCAGCGTCTCCAACGCGTTCACCTGTGTATCTACACTGTATTCAGAATCTATCACCTGGTATGTAACACCAAGTTCTTCACAGGCAGCTTCAAATCCTTTTTTCACCATAGCATTCCAGGGATTTGCAAGATTCATACTCACATAAGACAGCTTAATTTCAGAATTGTCCTGAGCCTGCGCCTTTGCCTTGATCCCTTCCACATCCAATGTCCAATCGTTACCGGAAGATGCCTCGGTCTCTTCCGGCTCTGCTTCCTCTGTTTCCGTTTCTGCTTCCTGCGCCGGCGCCTCCGCTTCCGCCTCTTCTTCTGTTTCAACAGGAGCCTCTTGTGCCGGTGCTTCGTTACTGTTTCCGCACCCCGCAAGAAGCGCAGCTATCATTCCAACACTCAATACAATTGATAATACTTTTCTTTTCACAATAATCATCCTTCCTTTCCATAACATATTTATGACTTTTTTCTGATCTTGTTTATTTCCATAACTTTGTGAATATCCTGCCTTTTTTTAATTGCTTCTTTGCCCATCCGGATGCTCATTCCTACAAACAATGCATCTAAAATAGCCTGATCTGCAACTCTTCTCGCCACTTTTTCCCTTCCTATCGTGAGATCACTGACAGAAATAAAAAGAGCGATATCCACATAATGCAACAAGGGAGACTTATTCATTTTTGTAATGCAGATAGTCACGGCTCCCCGTTCTTTTGCAATTTTCATTGCCTCCACAACATTTCTGGACCGCCCTTCATAAGAAACTGAAAAAGCAACATCCTCCGGTTTTATATTGGCGGCTGCTACCAGCTGCTGCGTCACATCACTATATGCCGTTCCGCTGATCCCAAGCCTGCTTATCTTCATATGGGCCAGCTGACAGACCGCATAGGCATCGCCAACTCCGAAGAAATGAATAGATTTTGCATTTACCATAGCATTTAGTGCTTCATCGTAATTGGTTGTTGCCAGTGACAAAGTATCCGTCAACGTCTGCATATTGCCTTTAAAAACCTTTTTCAGGATAACCATCATACTATCCTGATTTTCTTTTTCTTCATCCTCTTCGCTTAAATCCCTTCTGCAGATAAATGCAGTTTTAAAGTCCGTATATCCTTTAAATCCCATCCGTCTGCAAAAGCGAATAATTGAAGCGTCGCTGCTCCCGGTTTCTTTCGCCAATTGAGCTAATGTCAGGACCGAAATCGCTTCCGGATTCTCCAATAAGGCTTCTGCAACCACTCTTTCAGCCCTTGGCAGCGAAGGAAGTTGAAATCTGATGCGCATCATTAAATCTTTCATTTACATCCTCCGTTTTCCATAATCAAGTTTCTTGATTACTTCACTAAAAGTATAACAATATTATTTTTTGGAGTAAATATTGTGCCCTTTTTTCAGCATATTTATGTATTTTATAATGTGTTTCAGGTTTTCTTTTTCTGATTTTTAGTTATTTTTCATAATTATCAAATTTTTTCACTTCAAATCGAAGTGTTTTGTTTTTAATTTCACTTCACTTTTTTTATCTCGTTTTTGAAGTTTTACTCTGTATTTTGACCATAAAAAATGTGGGTCAGATATTCTGCCCACAATTTTTTATTCCAGATTAGCATGTTTCCGCTTCATAATATCCGCTGATGTCAAACCAAATTCTATCATATCAAGCACCAGCGCATCCAGATATATTAGTAATTCCTGTTCAAATAAGGCTCCCATAGGCTGAATGGAATCACAGTTTCCCTTTTTACAAAACTTGGAATTTCCCTTTAACAAAACCACCATATCAGCTTCTTCCGCCAGTGTTGATGCACCTGACGCCGTCAACACTATGCTGTCCATCAGTATTGCTTTTGCCGCCTTGATATAATTACATAACGCTCCCGTTTCCCCGCTTCCGCTGCCAAGAATAATCAGATCGCCTTTTCCAGCCGCAGGCGTGTTATTATCACTGATCCAGAAAACAGAATAACCGGCCTGCATCAACCTCATGGAAAAACATCTCATCACATAACCGGTTCTCCCTGTCCCTGCTACAAAAATCCGATCCGCCCTGCAGATCATTTCGATCATTTTCTTTCTGTCTTCATAATATGATTCCTCAAAACACTCCGCTAATTCTTTCATAATTATTTTGAAATTATCATTCAGCATAATACCTCTTTCTCTATGCTGCAAAATCTATTCAATTTATATTATAACCTTTGCCAATCATTTTCACAATCCGTTTTTTAGTATCTTCAAACCGGAATGTATCAGTTCAGTCTTCAGTTTCCCCACTGCGGAATCTGCCTGTTCCAAACCGTCTGCGGTAAAAGGCAGATTTCCTGCCGGAACTGATCTACATATTCTCACGGGCCTTGCAGCAAATGTCAAGTCCCGGATTGAACTGCTGCCAAAATTAATTTATGGCTGTTTTCTGAAAAATAAGCCGTCGGCTTATAAACTTCAATCACTAAAAACGGGAAGCCATATGTCAAAAGCTTCCCGTTCATCTCATTCTTTCTATCAGATATACTCTCTGTCAAACCGGATATTGTTTTCAGCGATACACCGCCGCATTCCACTTCAGCTCATTCTTAAAGTTCCGGATCGTGGTATCCGCTCCGATAATAACACTTTCAATTCCCATCGCGTCCGCCCAGTCTGCCATCTGTTCGGAAGTCAGATCATAGGTAAATGCGGTATGGTGCGCGCCGCCTGCCAGGATCCACGCTTCGGCGCCCGTGTACAGGTTCGGCCTGGGCTCCCAGAAGTTGGTTGCCACCGGCAGCTTCGGCATCGGTTTTTCCACCTTTTTGCAGTCCACTTCATTGATGATCAGGCGGAACCTTGTTCCCAGATCCACCAGTGATGTGGCAATGCCGGGGCCTTCTTTGGATGTAAATACCAGTCTCGCAGGATCTTCCCTGTCACCCATGGACAGCGGCTGGCACTTAATGCTGACGGGCCCCTCCGCGATGGACGGACAAATCTCCAGCATGTGCGCCTGCAGAATACCCTCTTTTCCTTTTACCAGATTATAGGTATAATCCTCCATAAATGAAGTACCCTTCGCATCCTTCATTCCCTGAGTCATGATCTTCATAAGACGTACCATGGCAGCCGTCTTCCAGTCGCCTTCTCCTGCGAACCCGTAGCCCTTCTCCATCAATCTCTGGATCGCCAGTCCCGGGAGCTGTCTGAGCGCGCCGAGATCGCCGAAGTGGGTCACGATCGCCTGATAATTCTTTTCCTCAAGGAACCTCTCAAAACCGATTTCGATCTGTGCCTGTACCGCCACATGGCGCCTGAACTCCGCAGGATCTCTCCCCTCCGGCAAAATTTCATATTTATCATAGTATTCATCCACCAGTGCATTGGTATCCGATTCGGATACCGCACCCACCGATTCCGCGATCTCATTTACCGGATAGGTGTCCACTTCCCAGCCGAACTTCAGCTGTGCTTCCACTTTATCACCTTCCGTAACCGCCACGTTCCGCATATTGTCGGCTACACGCATCACTCTGACATGGCTGCTCTCGATCACGCCGATAGCAGTCCGCATCCAGGAAGCGATCCGCTCCTGCACGTTCCTATCGGACCAGTGTCCCATGACAACTTTTCTCTCAATGCCCATACGGCTTACGATATGCCCGTATTCCCGGTCGCCGTGGGCTGCCTGATTTTCATTCATGAAATCCATATCGATAGTGTCATAGGGAATTTCTTCATTGAACTGTGTGTGCAGATGAAGCAGAGGTTTTCTGTACTCCTGCAGTCCCAGAATCCAGGACTTCGCCGGGGAGAACGTATGCATCCATGTGATAACGCCCGCGCAGTCCTCATCCATATTTGCTTCGTTAAATGTTTTTCTGATCAGCTCGTTCGTGATCAGCGTCGGTTTCCATATCACCTCAAAGGGCAGGATACCTGACTTGTTCAGCTCTTCCACGATAATCCGGGAATGCTTCGCCACCTTTTTCAGACACTCATCGCCGTAAAGGTCCTGAGAGCCCGTGCAAAACCAAAATTTGTAACTCTTTACTGCTTTCATTGATTACCCTCCATAATCTCTGTCGCCGCATATCTCCCGTTTTGCAAAGCAGCGGGAGATATACGCAATTCCTGGTTTTGCCATCCTTCTGCTTTACCGTTTCTTTATCTTCTGCACCTACTATTATAAACAACCTCTTTCTGTTATTCAATATCAGAAAGTACGCTTTGCAGACTTTTTGCAAATGTCTTTATCAAGATATTCAGCTATCCATTTGCCTATTTCGGATTCAGGCAAATGCAGCCATCTATATAAAACAGCAGAGTATGCCGTCTGATCACCAGAAGACATACCCTGCCGTTACCCCCACTTTTCTTTTACTTTTCTCTCCATCCCGCGTACAATGTCATAGATTCTGTCACGGTATCCTCTTCCGGATCCCAAGGCACCGTTCCGCCCGGGTCCAGATACCAGCCGTCAAACTCAAACCCTTCCCGTGTCGGAGTCTCTGTCTCTTCCAGCAGTTCCCCGTGCATTCTGATCTGGGTTTCTACAGCCGTCCCGCCCTGTGAGTCGAAGGAAACCCGGAAACCGCCTTTCGCTATGGCGAAAGCCATACAGGCAACCAGTGCAGCAGCCAGCACGACGATGATGATATTCAACGTTCTGACCGAAATCTTCACTTTACTGTAAAGCCCCCGCAGCTGCCGGGTCTCCTGCTGCCCTGTCTGCTGATTCTCTTCTCCCATATCCTTCTCCTCTGCACTTTTCACGGCAAAATTTATTTCTTCACAAGATATTTCCGCATATCGATCGCGCAGGCGATCAAGATGATCAGACCCTTGATGATATACAGCATGTTTGCGTCAACTGCCAGGAAGTTCAGTCCCGTAAAGATGATCTGCAGAAGCAGAACGCCTACCACGATACCGCTGATACGTCCGATACCGCCTACGAAAGATACGCCGCCGATAACGCAGGCTGCGATCGCGTCACACTCATAGTTCAGACCGGTGTTCGCATTGGCTGAAGCGATACGTGCGCCATCCAGAAAACCGGTAATGGCATACATCATACCTGCCAGAACAAATACCATCATGATCGTTTTTGATACATTAACACCGGATACGTTCGCCGCTTCCTCATTGGAACCTACCGCAAACATATTTTTGCCGAAGGTCGTCTTGTTCCAGATGATCCACATCAGGATCACCAGTATAATGCTGTAAAGAACATATCTCGGCACAGCCACGCTACCTGTCGCAGTCGGAATGCTGAACAGAGTACCCGTGATCAGGGAACGGTAGCCGTCCGTCAGGCCGCTCAGTGTCTGTCCGTTGTTTGAGCCTTTCATCAGGTACATCAGAATGATACCGTAAACAATGAGCTGCGTGGACAATGTTACAATAAACGGATGCAGCTTGAACTTCGCCACACTGAAACCGTTGACAAGGCCTACCAGGCCACCCGTTACGATCACCAGCAGTATTACCAAAATAATCGGCGGCGCACTGTTCATGTCCGGAAATACTTTAAAGGTAGTTGTCAGAAGCGATGCGGAAATACAAGCCGTCAAACCAACTACACGACCCGCGGAAATATCCGTACCTGTCAGCACGATACATCCGCCTATGCCAAGCGCGATCGGCAGTTTTGCTGCTGTCAGTGAAATAACGTTCACAATAGAAGGAAGCTTCAAAAATGCCGGTACTTTAATGGATATGTATATAACAGCCAGTATGATGATGATATACATCGCGTTATTCAACAACAGATCCGTTATCCTTTTTGTTTTATCTTTTGAGGAAAGTTCCTTGAAAGCCTCTCCCCTTGCTTTTAATTTACTTTCAGCCACTCTCTCTCCCTCCTTATGCGTATTTTGCAGCCAGTGTCATGATCGCTTCCTGCGATGTCTCTTTTGCGTCAACCTCTCCTGACAGACGTCCGCCGGACATCACCAGGATCCTGTCGCACACTCCCAACAGTTCCGGCATTTCAGAAGAAACCATGATAACCGTCTTCCCCTGTTTCGCCAGCTCCAGAATCAGCTGGTAGATCTCATATTTCGCGCCCACGTCGATACCCCTCGTAGGCTCATCCAGAAGAAGAACCTCCGGATCTGTGAGCAGCCATCTGGCAAGTATCACCTTCTGCTGATTACCGCCTGACAGGGACCTGATCTGCGTTCTCTGGCTGGGAGTCTTTGTTCTCATGGCATTGATGCCCCACTCGGTAGACTCGCTCATAAGCTTCTCGCTGAGAAACGGTCCCTTTTTATATCTTGGCAAGCTGGATATGGTCGTATTCGCCTGAATATCCCGGATTCCGAAAATACCCGTAGCACGGCGCTCCTCCGTCAGCATGGCAAATTTATTATTCAGTGACTCCCTTGCATTCCGGTTCATAACCCGCCTGCCATGCAGGTAGATCTCCCCCTCTTTCCTTGTGGCGATCCCGAAAATATTTTCCAGAAGTTCCGTACGTCCGGAGCCGTCAAGGCCCGCCACGCCGAGAACCTCTCCCGCTTTCGCTTCAAAGGAAACATCTCTCAGCAGGGAATACTGGGCTGTCAGATTTTTCACCTGCAAAATGGGCTCTCCCACCACGTTATCCTTCTCCGGATAACGGTTTGTCAGTTCACGGCCCACCATCAGGCGGATGATCTCGTTCATGGTCAGCTCTTTTGCGGGACGGGTTGCCACCCACTGTCCGTCACGCATGATCGTCACTTCATCGGATATCCGCAGAATTTCCTCCATCTTATGGGAAATATAAATGATACCGCAGCCGCGGTCCCGGAGCATATTGATGATGCGGAATAAATGCTCTACCTCCTCCTCTGTCAGGGAAGAAGTGGGTTCATCGAAAACGATCACTTTTGAATGGTAGGATACCGCCTTCGCAATCTCCACCATCTGACGCTGGGAAACCGGCATACGGCTCATCACCGTTTTAGGGTCCACATGGACATCCAGTTCCTCAAAAACTTTCGTTGTGGCATCATACATTTTCTTTTCACTGGTCAGCGGACACCACTTGGAAATTTTCGGAAAACGCCCCAGCCACATATTGTCCATTACATTGCGCTTCAGCGCCTGATTCAGCTCCTGGTGCACCATCGCCACACCGTTCTCAAGAGCTTCTTTGGACGTTCTAAAATTAATTTCATTCCCTTCCAGGTAAATATGGCCGCTGTCTTTATTGTATACGCCAAACAGGCACTTCATCAGTGTAGACTTTCCGGCTCCGTTCTCTCCCATCAATGCGTGAACCGTACCCGCCTTCACGGTCAGATTTACATTATCAAGCGCCTTTACACCGGGGAATTCCTTACAGATGCCCTCCATTTTCAGGAGTACACTTTTGTTCTCAGACGATGCTGTCTGTTTTTCCAAATCATCTCACCTCCGTTTTAAAAGCTGTTTTTTCGAGCAGGTAACTCCTGTCTGCTCATTCGTAAAAGAGTCCGGCAA
>OFFZ01000656.1_pt1 | contig 20450 bp, 14 predicted proteins | sample 1521631 | NCBI WGS metagenome assembly OFFZ01 (sample SAMEA3504102, study PRJEB24116) | mouse gut metagenome | biome: mouse gut; feature: mouse-associated habitat; material: faeces | place: Denmark | collected 2011 | reverse complement strand
ACCGGCACATCTGTCCGCCCCTGTTTTTCATACACCACAAAGTCAAATTTTCCGGAATAGAACAGATCCCGGTACATTCCGTTTTCCCCTGAATTCCCAAAGACCTGCTCCACATCCACGCCTTTTCGGATGGCGAAACGGTTCTGGGACAGCCAGATATTTTCCAGAGCATGATTCAGATTTTCCAGAAAAGCCTCCTCTGTAGCATTGCTGAAGGGCTTCACTCCCAGGGCTCTGGAATTGGCCTGCTTGCGCGTCACCCGGGACTGGCCGTTCTTCTTCACATACTCCACCAGTTCAAAGAGATCGTCTTCTTCCCCCTTCTGATGCAGCCGTGCCAGATTTTCGGTGTCCGAGAGCACGATCAGTTTTTCCCTTGCCCGGGAAGTCGCCACATTGATCAGTTCCTTATTGTTCTTCAGCCATGCATAGGTGCCGGCATGGGTATGGTCCGTGATCGCTGTGGAAAATAAAACCACATCTTTTTCATCCCCCTGAAAGGCATGGACGGTTCCGCACGCCACATTCTGCAGGCGGTGCTGCCGCAGTGCGTCCTCGATCAGTTTTTTCTGATTGACGAAGGGCGTGATCACGCCGATCGACTTGTCCTGATGCAGTGCGGCATACCGGACGATCTCTTCCGCTTCCCGGTCAGCCGTGTTTTTGACCTCACCGGGGCGGCTTTTGACGTCTATATAGACAAGCGGCTGCGGCTCGGTGCTGCCGGAACAGATCTGCAGTTTTGAGTTATAGTATTTTTTGTTGTTAAATTCAATGATCTTCCGGTTGCAGCGGTAATGGCTGCGCAGAAGCACTTCGTCGCTGACCGCGTCACAAGCCAGAAAGGTCTTATATATGGAGTTTTTTCTGTAGTCATACTCGTCGGCGACATGGTAGCGTTTCCGCAGTTTCTGGTTTGTCATCTCGTCCAGCAGGATGACAGGGTTGAGCTGCTGGGGATCGCCCACCAGCATCAGGCTTTCGCCACGAATGATCGGCACAAGGGAGACTGCCGTATTGCACTGGCTCGCTTCGTCGATGATCACCATATCGAACATGGGCTCCGGTTCCCCCAGCTTATGGGCGGAGATGCAGGTGGTGATGATGACGGGGAAGATCTTCTGCAGTTTTTTGATGTTTTCTGTTTTACTGAGATACTGGTTAAAGCCGGCAGCTTGTTTTTCCGGATCTTCCTCAAACAGGATATGCCGCAGCTCTTTGTATTTCTCTTCATCCAGCTTTTTGATATAGCGTGCGGAAGTATAATAGAGATACTTATAGAGCTCGTCCTGATCGTTTTCCAACAGAGCGAGCGCTTCCGCATCCGTGATCTCGCCGAGCGTGTTGATCCTGTGCCGGATCTGACTGAGCTGGCGGCCCTGCAGGTCCGCCTGAAAAGGCACCATCTCCAGAGTGGCTTTTAACCGGCTCTGGTATTCCATCATACGGTCCAGGGTTTCCTGCCGCTCTTTGAGATCCAGCAGGTCCTCATATTTTTTCAGCAGGTTTGACAGTCTTTTGGCGCGTTCCGCCCTGCCTTCTTTATTCCGGTCCAGCGTGGACTCAAACACCGTCACCGACTGTATCTGTGTATATACATTTTTAATGTATTGGACGGCTTCCCTGACTTTATCCATGTTTCCCACACGCAGGACGGGAAAGGGGATTGGCTTTCCCCTGTATTTCAGTTCAAGGAGTTTCTCGAATACATTGCTGATCGGGTGGTTGTTATAGGAAGCGAAAAGAACCGTCTTCTCATTGAAGAAAGCGGTCACAATGGTATTGATGATAGTATTGGTCTTGCCGGTGCCGGGCGGGCCCTGGATATAGGCAGTGGGATATTTCATGGCGTTGTGGATCGCCAGAAGCTGGTCTAAATTGATCCGGTTGTCGATCAGGGTAATGGGGTATTGCTTTCTGCGCAGAGGGCGGCTTAGCAGGTCGCCGAAAAACGCCCGGATGGGAACCGGGGCTGTGTCCTGATGGTACATATCGATAATAGCCTGATATTCCCTGTGCAGATCCAGAATGATCTCCATGCCGAGGCCGATGATATAGGGCATGTCATCCACAGCCGCCGGCTGCCGTATACGTTTTGTCATGCAGTCTTTGATCTGCTCCTGATTTGCCTCAAAATCCTTTAACAGTTCATATTCTTCCGCGTCCAGATATTTCCGGATACTTTCTTTCGTGTCTCCCAGAGCAAATTCCGTACAGATGGTGATATCCTCGTCAGGGTGGAGCAGCCTGTTTTTGACATCGAGCTGCAGCTTTCTGTAAGCCAGCACATATAGACCCTTGGGGGTATGGAGGCTTAAAACATTCATGGCAAGCTGCTGGATGTGCAGTTTTCCGTCCGCTTTTTTCCGCTTTTCCATTTTGAACTGGAAATGTTTGACGATCGTCTGAAACTGCGTCTGGGTGAGATGGTAGTCCGTCCCCTGAAAACTTTCGCCGTCCAGATACTGAACGAGTTCAAAGTTCGAGTAATAGGGCGTGGTGTCCATGCGGTTGCACATTTCCAGATAGTTCAGCACCTTTAAGTTGGCTATGTTGTCAAAAAGCGCCCTGTATTTGTGGGGGTTTAAGTAGATATCCCGGATCAGGCTGTCATTGAGCGGGCAGTAGGAGCCTTCCACGACCTGGGAGGTCAGAATGGAATCAATATAGATATTCTGGTAAGACTCGGTCGTATATCTGGCAAGGTGCAGTCCGTCCACGGAAAGCGTGCGCTTTACCGGGTTCAGGCCGCGGATGCCGATCCAGTATCTGGTGATCTGTTCCTCTTTGTTTTTATATTCGATCTTCAGCCATTTTCCTTCGTGGATGGCCCTGAAAATGTCGTGGCATATGGTGTTCATATTGGCTCCGGTATATTTTTACTGATTTTGTACTATTACAGACTAGCACTTTTTATGTCGGGAGTAAATAAGAAACAGGATTTAAACATTGATTTTGCGAAGAGCAGATTATATAATCTCAAGTTTTGAAGCAAAAACGAATGACAATCTTCCCGAACTTGCAACAGCCGGTGGATTGTGATGAACAAAATGTCCTGACGGGAAAACTTTAGGCCGGAATGATTTTGTACCGCTCTCCGATGATCAATCGTTTTGTGCGGTAATAATCGTCGAGGGATTCGCGGATTAATATTTTCCGTCACTTTCGGACTGAAAACAAGGGGATTCGAAAGACCCCCTCCCTTCGATATGATGGGATGCGGCGCAGCTTAGACGGTAAAAGCTGCTTTGTAAAAGGCGGCGCAGGGGAATTCCAACGAGCGGCAGCGCCGAGACCATTTGAAACTTTAAGATTGTCAGATTCTCTCGGTAGTTTCCCTTTTTAACAGTACCGGAGTGATCACTTTGTGAACCGGTTCTTTTAAGAGAACCGGTCTTCTTTTTTTGCGCCCATTTATCTGTTCGATGAGAAGGCTTACAGCTTCATATGCGATTTTGTCTATCTGCTGTCCGATAGTGCTGATGGGAATCAGTGCTTCTCTGGATACAGGAGAATTGTCAAAACCGATGATCAGGTAATCTTCAGGAAGAGAGCCGTATTTTCGGACAAGAAGATTTAAGAAGATATTAGCATGAGTATCATTTGAAAAAAAGATGCCCTTTTTCCTGTCTGTATATTTCTGTTCCAGAGCGCAGAGGATGTCAGTCAAATGTTTCTTTAAAGATTCATGGTTGTTGCCCATCTCTTTCAGGAACAGTTCATAGGGGAGTTTCGTTTCTTTACAGATATCCAAAAATCCCTGGATACGTCCATAGGCGGGAACATTTCTGGCAGAGGAGGAATTGATATGGATCAGTATATCGCAGTGATGCCTTGCAAGGAGACCAGCGGCCTGACAGCCGCCCATATAGTTGTCAGTATTGACACTGCATACCCATCGATCTTCCCGCTCTATGGTAACGATAGGAAGCCCTAAGGCGGCGAGTTCCTCCGAGGGAATCGTATGGCTTAAGACAATCAGACCTTCAATTTTGTATGCGAGAAGCTCTTTGATGTAACGGCGTTCCGTCTCTTCCTTTTCATTGCCGATAAACACGAGGAATTTATAACCGAACTGCTCGTAGGTGGAGAGAATTTTATCCAGCATTTCCGAGTAATAGTGCAGGAACAGATTCGGTATAATGATGCCGATAAATTCTGTCTGGCCGTTGGCAAGAATACGTGCCACCTTGTTTTCCTTATAATTTAGATCTACTAAAGCTTTTGCGATGACCTCCTGATTCTCGAGAGTAAGAGAATCGGGGTTATTAAAATATCTGGAAATGGTAGTCTTTGAAAAGTTGGTGTATTTTGCGATGTCGTCAAAAGTTACGTTGTTTTTCTTTCCCATGCTGTCCTCTTGCGGATAATAATGATGCTGCCTGTTATAGTGCCAGTATAACAAAAATCAAAAATGCAGGCAATAAGTAATCGGTTAAGTAACCGGTTTTGTGGAAAATGCACAAGTTTAGAGATACAAAATGAAGCATATGTGACAAAAAAAGAATTGCGAATTGACGTCAGTATCATTCAATGTTATTATAAAAATGGCGATAAAGTAACCGGTTACTTAACCGGTTTCTCAAAAAAATAAAAACAGGAGGTATGATTCATGAAAAAGAAAGTCATGGCAAGAGTTACCCTGACAGCGCTTATTTTGGCGATGCTGACTATCGTGCTGACAGGCTGCCGGTTCGGATTTGCCAGCGATCCGGATGATCCGAACGAGGTGGAGAAAAAAGTACCCATCGATACGTCCACAGATACGTTCGAGTATGATACTTCTCTTGATGGCACAAGTATCACGCTTCTGAATACGAAGGCGGAGATTCAGGTGGCGCTTGAGGAGATGGGCGCGGAGTTTGAGAAAAAGTCCGGCGTTCATGTGGAGGTGATGCCGGTCACAGACGGGGATTCTCCCTACACGAAGATGATCAGTCTGTACAATTCAGGCAATCCGCCCACACTGGCAATATTGGATACCACGGATGTAATCGCGCTTGCCGAGGAAAAGGCGGTTGATCTGACCGATGAAAAATGGACGGCGGAGGCAAAAGGGTACACAACGGATATCGATGGAAAGATCTATGCCTTCCCGCTCTGCATTGAGGGACGCGGTATTATCTACAACAAAGAGGCGATCGAGGAGACGCTGGGGGAAGAGTTTGATCCGACTTCTATCACGACGCTGGATGAGTTTAAAGCACTTCTCGACAAACTTGTGGCGAGCGGGATGGAAAAACCGGTTTCCATGGCGAAGGAGGACTGGTCCCTGGGCGCCCATCAACTGCAATATATCTATGAAACCTATGATGGGACTTCGGAGGGCGCGCAGAAGATCATCGAAGATATCAAGGCAGGCGAAGCAGACCTGTATTCTTATAGCCGAGTGTCGGAATTTCTGGATATGTTCGATGTTTTGAAAGAGTACAATGTGGCAAAAGGTGATCCGCTGGGGGCGGATTATGATGAGATGGCGATCGATCTGGTGGACGGCAAAACCGCATTCTGGTTCAACGGGAACTGGGCGTGGCCGAATCTTTCCGAGGCGGGGGCAGAGGAAGAGGATGAGTATGGATTTCTTCCGTATTTTATGAACAATGACAGCACGGATTTTGTGAACAGTAAGATTCAGGGCTCGCCGTCAAAGCAGGTTATGCTGGATGGGCAGATGGCAACGGAGAAGGAGCAGGCGGCGGCAAAGGAATTTTTGGACTGGATCGTTTACAGTGAGATCGGGCAGCAGATGCTGGTAAAGACCTGCAATATTATTCCGCCGTTCCAAAACAATCCCTATAAGCCGGCTGATCCGTTAAGCTGCGATATATATGAGAAAGTACATAATGGCAGGGCGTTCAATGCGTCCGCTATCGTGCCCAATGACCACTGGGCAGTGCTGGGGGCGGCGATGCAGAAATACCTGGCAGACAGGAGTGACAGAGAGGAACTGATAAACGCAATTCAGGATTACTGGAATGAACAGGAATAAAGGAGGGGCAGAATATGAAAACAAAAAATAAAGGAAAAGATTTTTGTATGTTTGCGTTACCCGGAATGTTTTGCTTCTTTGCAGTGGTGATCGTACCTTTTCTCTATGGTGTGTATCTGACACTTACGGACTGGAACGGTGTGACCACAGCAAAAAACTTTGTGGGGCTCAAAAATTTTGGGGGTGTGGTGAAGGATGCACAGTTTTGGACATCGCTCCTTCTGACATTCAAGTATGTGATCTTTGTGGTTATCATTGTGAATGTGCTGGCGTTTGCCATTGCCTATCTGCTGACTAGAGGAATCAAGGGAGAAAACTTCTTCCGCGCCGGTTTTTTTACACCGAACCTGATCGGCGGCATTGTGCTCGGTTATATCTGGCAGTTTGTATTTTCAAGAGTGTTTGTGAATATCGGTGAGAGCACCGGATGGAGCATTTTCGAAGTCTCATGGCTCTCGGAGCCGACAAATGCGTTTATCGCGTTGGTGGTCGTCTCTGTATGGCAGTTGTCGGGCTACATGATCCTGATCTATGTGGCTGGTTTTATGGGGCTTTCCGAGGATGTGATGGAGGCGGCGAGCATAGACGGGGCCTCAGGATTTGTGAAATTAAAAAATATCATCATGCCGCTTATGATGTCTTCTATAACAATCTGTCTGTTCTTAACTCTTTCACGGGCATTTATGGTGTATGATGTGAATCTGTCCCTGACAGCTGGCGCACCTTACGGAACGACGGAGATGGCAGCGATGCATGTGTATGAAAAAGCGTTTACCTCAAGACAGTTTGGTGTCGGTCAGGCGGAGGCACTGATTCTGTTTATCATTGTGGCATGTATCAGCGGGATTCAGGTATACCTGACAAAGAAACAGGAGGTGGAAGCATAATGAAAAATACACAGGTAGGAGGAACAAAGAAAAAGGCAGTAAATATGTTGTCGATGACGGGACTGATCCTTATCTTTCTTGCTTATATGTTTCCATTTATCATGGTAGTCATCAACTCTCTGAAACAAAAGAGGGATATTATCAAGAGTCCGTTTTCCTGGCTCTTCACAATTAAAGGTCTCTCTTTTGACAATTTTGTAAAGGCATTTACACAGATGAACTTTCTGAACGCGTTTAAAAACTCGTTGATTGTGACAGTATCGGCGACGGTTTTGGTGACGCTTCTCGCGGCTATGCTTGCCTATTATATTGTCCGCAACAGCAACGGTATTTCAAAACTTACGTTCGGATTGATGGTGGCATCCATGATTATTCCGTTTCAGGCGATCATGATTCCGCTTGTGAGCATTTATGGCGGGACGATCAACGTTTTAAACCACAGGATCACTCTGATCTTTCTGCACACCGGATTTTCGATGGCGATGTCAGTATTTATGTTCCATGGTTTTATCAAGGGAAATGTGCCGATGGCTCTTGAGGAGGCGGCTTACATAGACGGGTGCACGCACGCACAGACCTTTTTTAAGATTGTGTTGCCGCTTCTTAAGCCGATCATTTCAACAATGGTCATTTTGAATTCACTGGCATTCTGGAATGATTTCCTTCTGCCGTCCCTTGTGCTGACTGACAAAAAGCTGCTGACGCTTCCGCTTTCGACCTACAGCTTTTACGGTACATACTCTGCGGATTACGGTACGATCATGGCGGGATTGCTGCTTTGTGTACTTCCGATACTTGTTTTGTATGTTGTACTGCAAAAACAGATCATCGGTGGTGTTGTAGCAGGTGCGGTAAAATAGAAATATATATTACAGAGAGCAGGAGGGTATTGAAAAATCCCCTCTGCCATACCGAAGCTGAAAATTTTTTGACAGATAGGAGATGGGCATGGCAAAGGATACATTACATCTGAAAGCACCGGGAAACTGGATCAATGATCCTAACGGCTTTATCTATTATAAGGGGAAATATCATCTGTTTTATCAGTATTTTCCCTATGCTCCCGTGTGGGGGACGATGCACTGGGGACATGCGGTCAGCGTGGATCTGGTACACTGGGAGCATGTGGGGGTGGCGCTTTTTCCTACAAGGTATGAGGATCAGAACGGTTGCTTTTCCGGAAGTGCCGTGGAGCATGATGGGAAGATGAGCCTGTATTATACGGGAATTCGCTACAGGGAAATCAATCCGAAAAATATACATATCAATGAAGAGGGGTATGATGCCGCACAGATTATGATATCATCGGAAGACGGATATTCGTTTGACAATTTTGACGGCAAGCGGGTTGTTCTTCCGGCGGCGGAGAATATGAGAGATCCCAAAGTGTGGAAGGATGGCAGTGATTTTTATATGATTCTCGGCGGCAGCAGTCGGGGGAAGATAGGGAGCGCAGTGTTTTACCGAAGCACTGACGGTTTCAACTGGCGCTATATCTCCCGGGCTCAGAGTGAGAAATTCGGTGCCATACTGGAATGCCCGGATCTTTTTAAAGCGGGGAATGATTATGTATTTATCGGATCCGCCATGTATTTTGCAAGGGAAACAGAGGGTTATGAACACTATGCGGTGTGTATGGCCGTGGGGTTTGACAAGACCAGATGCAGGCTGAGACTGCCGGATGAGTATCAGTATGTCGATTACGGACTGGATCTCTATGCGCCTCAGACGAATATAGACGCGGCAGGCAGGCGTGTTATGGTTGCCTGGATGCGGATGCCGAAGGCAGTGGAGAAAAAGGGATGCGTGCCCTGGAATGGCATGATGTGCCTGCCGAGGATTGTAGAATATGAGGATGGACATATATATTTCAGGGTGCATCCGGCAGTTGATGAGTATTTTGGAAAAGAGGTATTGGGGCAGGAGAAAGTGTTTGGAAACGCCTCTTTTGATGAGGATGCGGGCGGAGCAGATAGTTCTGCGACAGAAAAGTTTGGCAGCCCGGCGATCCTGAGCGGAAAACCCCTCAGGATACAGGTGACGTTGAATTCCGGAGAGTGTCTTGATATCGGCGGCTTCCGTATCTGGGAGGAGAGAGATTTCATCCGCACAGACAGAAAAGCCGTGTTTGACGATATCTGTGGATACCGGATGATGAGTAATACGCCGCGACTCCATGGCAGATACAAGTTGGATATTTTTGTGGAACCGAACCTGATTGAGGTGTTTGTCAATGACGGCGAGTATGTGATCAGCAACGTTGTTTACGGACTCGGCAATCGGATCTGCGGGAGAGTAGAGAGGGTATTTGCGGGAAAATAGAAGGATAGGGGTATCTTCTACGCGAACGCCGAAAGCAAAAGCACCATCATACGCGCAAAACCGGAATATCATCCGGAAGTGGTGCCTGAGCATATTGAAACTGATAGAGATACGAGGGCCGAAGATGTCATTAAGAAGGAAGCAGTTCAATATAAGCTTTACACCGGTACATAGTCTGTCCGGAATCCACATGCCTCATGAAGGTCATCCGCTATCTTCCGGTGTGCATATACGGGCATAAAGTAAATAAGAAACAGGATTTAAACATTGATTTTACGAAGAGCGGATTATATAATGATAACCGAAAAGAATGGAAGGGCAGGATACCGGGCCATGTACAACGACTACGAACTTCTCTCCGATGAGGAGCTGATCTTAAAACTCCGTGACGGGGATAACCGGGTGACTGAATATATCATTGAAAAATATAAGGATATGGTACGGAAAAAATCCAAGGCGATGTATATATTGGGGGCGGACCATGAGGATCTTCTGCAGGAGGGGATGATCGGCCTGTTTAAAGCGATCCGGGATTATGACGCGGGGCGGGATGCCAGTTTTTATACTTTTGCGGAACTGTGTGTGACAAGACAGATCTATACGGCGGTGCAGGCGGCGGGCAGAAAGAAACATTCCTTTCTGAATTCCTACGTATCACTTTACGGGAATCAGACGGGAAATGAGGAGGACGGCTATCCGGAACTGATGCAGGAGCTGGTGGCATGGGACAGCAAAAACCCGGAGGAACTGATGATCGACAGGGAGAATCTGGAAAGTCTGGAGACGGCGATAGAGCAGGAACTGAGCAGTTTTGAAAAGCAGGTTCTGGAACTGTGTGTGACGGGGATGCGTTATACGGAGATCGCGAGAGTACTGGGAAAGACGGCGAAAGCGACAGACAACGCGCTGCAGAGGATCAAAACAAAGATCAGGAAAGTGAGAGGCGGTAAATAAAGGCAACAGTAAAGACAGATTTTGGGAAAACCCGTTATAAGCAGGCGGCATACCTGTTTACAACGGGTTTTATATATCATTTTAAGATAGTGAAAGGATAATTTAAGTTTTTTTAAGATTTAGTTTATTGTATTTTAGGAGAAAGAGCGTATAATCAAATGAGAAAACCGACCGGCGAGTCGGTTTTGGGAAAAAAGTGATAGAAAAAAGCGCGGAGATCAGACCGCGCGGAAATGAGGAGCAGCATGAAAAAAATCAGGAAACAGACAGCAGCAGGGATCGCGGTGATGCTTATGCTGGCAATGATGCTGGGCGGCTGCGGCGCTGCCGCCGAAATGGCGGAGGTAACGGAAGAGGAAAGCGCTGTGACGGTCAGCGTTCAGAATGTCGGTACAGGAACGATCACTCTGACCAACTCTTTTGTAGGTACGATCTCTCCGGAAGAGACAGTGATGGTTATTCCGCTTGCGGCGGGTACGGTGACGGAAACTTTTTTTGAAGTCGGGGATACCGTGCAGGCGGGGGATGTTCTCTTTAAGATAGATGACGAATCGGCAAAACTGGCGTTGGAGCAGGCGCAGCTGAATGTGGAGTCCACGAAAAATCAGTCAAATTCCACGATGAATACGCTGATCAATCAGCAGGACAGTTCCGATCTGCAGATCGAGAGCAGCAAGCTTCAGTCGCAGAGCCAGTATGAGCAGGCGCAGATCGCCTATGTGATGGCAAAGGATGCCTATGAGGCGGCAGATGACCGGTATGACGAACTGAAGAAACAGTATGATAATATGTCGAAGCAGGCGGGTGTGGCGCAGCAGAGCAGCGTTTCCGGCGGTGATCCGTTACCTTTAAATAATCCGCCGGGGATGGATGAGATGAAAACGGCTCTGGATTCGATGAAATCTGCCCGGGATCAGGCATATCAGGCATATCTGACAGCCAGAAGCGCCTATCATGCCGCGGAAAAGGGCAGAGACATCACGGACGAGACAAAAGAAATGACCGATGACCAGCTGGCGACCACGATCGAAGATACGGAAGCTTCTCTGGCAACCGGCTTAAGCCTTGCGGCGCTGGGAGTGGAACAGGCGCAGATGGCGCTGTCCTATTATACGGTAACGGCGCCTGTCTCCGGTGTGATCGAGAGTAAAAACGTGGATGTCAACGGTATGGCGGCGCAGGGAAATCCCGCATATACTATTGTAAATAACAATACGATGACCGTGACCTTCCAGGTCAGCGAGGCGGTAAAAAATACGCTCTCCATCGGTCAGGGAGTGACGCTGGAGCGGAACAATGATACATATACGGCACAGATCACGGAGATCGGCGCGTCGGTGAATCCCCAGAGCGGGCTTTTCCAGATCAAGGCATGCGTGGCTGCAAACGGCGCGCAGCTCCCCAGCGGCGTATCCGTAAAGGTGAGCGCGGATACCTACCGGGCGGAAAACACAATGGTCATCCCCTACGAGGCGGTTTACTATGACAGCAACGGCGCCTATGTATATACCAGCGTGGATAACAGGGCGGTGAAGACGCAGATCACAACGGGCATTTTTGACGATGATAATATTGTGGTGACAGAGGGACTGAATCTGGGCGATATCGTTGTAACAAGCTGGTCTCCGCAGCTTACGGGCGGCGTGCTGCTGCATGCGGTCGGGACAAAGGAGGATGCGGAGACAGAAGCGCCGGCTGGAGCAGAAGAGTCCGGTGATGCACAGACGCCCTCGGACGGCGAAAATGCGGAAGCAGAATAGGGGGCGCGCGTATGAATTTGACAAAAACAGCTTTAAAGCGCCCGGTCTCCTGTGTGCTGATCATTCTGGCACTGGTGGTATTCAGTATTTCATCCCTTTTAGGTTTTAAGCTGGAGCTGACACCCAGTATGGATATGCCGATGCTGATCGTGGTTGCCATGTATCCGGGGGCAGACCCCGAGACGGTGGATGAGCTGGTGACGAAGGTCATAGAAGACGCCGGCTCTTCCCTGAGCGGTGTGGAGGACGTGACTTCCATATCCATGGAAAATATGTGTCAGGTACTGTTCCAGTATGAGTACGGTGTGGATATCGATGAATGCTATTCGGATCTGCGTTCGGCGCTGGATACGGCATCCCTGAGCCTGCCGGACGATGTGGGAAGTCCCACTGTCGTTGAAATGAATATGAACAGTATGCCGAACATGTATCTGTCGGCAACGGAAGTCGGGGATATCGATTTACTTAAGGTGATTAACGAGTCCGTTGTGCCGGAACTGGAAAAAATTTCCGGTGTGGCGCAGGTGGAGGTCAGCGGCGGCAGCGAGGAATATATCAAGGTAGAACTGAATGAAACGCTGATGAACCAGTACGGCCTGACAATGGACAGCATTTCCCAGATGCTCTCCACGATAGATTTCAGTTATCCCGCCGGGACGGTTACCCAGGGAAAACAGGATATGACAGTTATCACAGGCAAGGATTACAACACCGTGCAGCAGCTCAGGCAGGCGCCGATCACAACGGGCAGGGGAAGCGTGATCACACTGCAGGATGTGGCGGAGATCACGATGTCCAGCAAGGCGTCCGACTATATCAGCCTGTATGACGGAAAAGAAGATATCAGCATCAGTATTCAGACAAAAAGCAGTTATGGTACGGTGAATGTCTGTAATGATATCAAAGAAGCGCTGGAAAAGATCAAAGCGGATAATCCGGCGATCGCCTTTGAGGTTACCTATGATGCCAGCGAGAGCATTGTGGATTCCATCTGGTCGGTGGGACAGACATTGATTCTGGGAATTGTTTTGTCGATGGTTGTTCTGTTTCTGTTTTTCGGAGACTTTAAGGCGTCGCTGATCGTAGGGGCGTCCATGCCGGTGTCGCTGTTTGTGACGCTGATCCTGATGAACGCCATGGGGTATTCGCTGAACGTTGTGACAATGGGCTCTCTGGTCATTGCCATCGGTATGATGGTGGACTCTTCGATTGTCGTGATCGAGAGCTGTTTCCGTATGCAGGAGAAAAAGCCGGATTTCAAGGATGCTGCGCTGGCGGGAACCAAGGTGGTGACGGCCTCTATCGTGGCATCAACGCTCACGACCGTCGTGGTATACGTACCGCTGGCGATTACCAAAGGGCTTTCCGGACAGTTGTTTGAACCGCTGGGCTTTACGATCGTATTCGCGATGCTGGCGTCCCTGATTGTTGCGCTGACGCTTGTGCCTTTGTGTTACTCGAGATTCCGCCCGGTGGAGAAAAAGGATATTCCCATAAATAAATTTCTGAACTGGGTGGTCAGAGGATATAAAAAGCTGTTAAGAAAACTGCTGAATAAACGGTTTCTTGTTATTATTGCGACCGTGCTGATGGTGGTGCTTTCCATTGCCATGGGTACACAGCTCAATATGGAGATGATGCCCTCGGCGGATGAGGGAACCGTGTCCGTCAGCGTAGATTTCCGGGCGGGCACAAGGCTGGAAAGCATCGATGAGCAGATGCAGGAATGGGTGCAGATCGTGTCTGCGGATGAGGATGTGGAGCATTATTCCTATTCCGTCAGCGGGACACACGCCGGCATCAGCGCCTATCTGAGAGATGACAGAAGCAGGGATACGGTAAAGATAGTGGACGAGTGGAATCTGCTGGCGAAAGAGATGACAGGCATGAATATCACAGTCTCCTCCTCCGGCTCCAGCATGAGTTCCATGATGGGCGGCGGCAGTTACGGGATCAGCCTGCAGGGCAGGGATATGGATGAACTGAAAGCTTTCTCGGATGAACTGGAAGAAAAATTCCTGAAGGTGGAAGGCGTTGTCAAGGTGGATAATTCCACTTCCGGCGACAGTATCCGCGCCAGAATCGATGTGGATGAGCTGAGCGCCATGCAGTACGGGCTGACGCCGATCACGGTAGGGATGGCGGTAGGCAATGCTACCGGCGGAAAAAAGGCGATGACCGTAACCCGGGAGGGTTCCGAATACGAGGTGAGGCTGGAGTATCCGGAGGGCACATATGAAGATATGAACAGCCTGCTGAACCTGAATATCATGACGCCGGCAGGGATGACGGTGCCGCTGCGGGATATCGCTCAGATTGTTTATGAAGAGGCCCAGGAGCAGATCTATAAACAAAACGGGCAGTACCAGATATCGCTGACGGCGACCACCACATCCGAAGGATACTATGAGGCGCAGACGGCTATTGATGACATTGTGGCGAACACGGTGTTCCCGGATACGGTTTCACCGGCAAGCAGCGCAATGACGCAGATGATGATGGAAGAATTCAATACACTGGTGAAGGCGATCCTGACAGCAGTATTTTTAGTATTCCTTGTGATGGCGATACAGTTTGAATCACCGAGATTTTCGTTTATGGTGATGATGTGCGTGCCGTTCGCACTGATCGGTTCGTTTATATTCCTGTTCGTGACAAATTCCACGATCAGCATGATCTCTTTGATGGGCTTTCTGATGCTGATGGGTATCGTAGTGAATAACGGTATCCTGTATGTGGATTCCACGAACCAGTTAAAGCAGGAGATGCCGGTGGAAGATGCGCTGATCGAGACAGGCGCGATCAGGCTGCGGCCGATCCTGATGACTTCGCTGACTACCATACTGTCCATGATCCCGATGGGACTGGCGCTCGGTACGAACGGAGAGATGATGCAGGGGATGGCTCTTGTTATCATCGGCGGGCTTTTGGTTTCCACGGTGCTGACCCTGATCCTGATTCCTACGATCTATCTGATCATCGATAAGGGTGCAAAAAAGGACAGGAAGAGGAACAGAAAAGAAAAAAGGCAGGAGAGAAAAGAGCGGCGCAAAGAGAAAAAAGAAAAGCGCAGAGCGGAGAAAGAACTGGATTAAAGAGAAAAAGGCGGAAAGCCCGGATAAAAGAGCGGGCTTTCCCGAATAAGAAACAAAATACGAGGGGCGGACATTGAAAATATGGAAGAAAAACTATCACCGAAGGTGGAGGCGCTGTATAAAGCAGTGATGGAACTTTTGCTGGAGGGCAGAGAAGTCAGGAAAATGAAAGTTTCCGAGATCACGGAGAAAGCCGGCATCGGCAAGGGAACTGCTTATGAATATTTTGAGAGCAAGGAGGAACTGCTGGTAGACGCGCTGGATTATTTTCAGAAGATATGGGCGGATAGTGCTCAGGAGGAACTTTCGCGCTGCGGCGGTTTCATGGAAACGGTCAACTGTCTGTTTGATCTGCTGGACAGTGTGATGAAGCGGATCAAAAGGGAAGCGATGGTGGAGATATGCAATCTCTTTTTCTTTTCCCCGATCGTCCGGAAGGAAAAGGGCTGTATCGTCATACAGTTGTACAGTATCGTTGAAAAAGGAAGACGGGGGGGGGAGTTAAAGGAGGAATTCCCCGATGATTATATCGTTCTGGCTTTGGCAGGCAGGATATTTGACTATGTATCTTATTCTATGAGTATTAAAAATGATATAAAAAATATATGTACCCCTGCGCAGATCAGAGAATATTTGTTAAACAGCATCCGCATGGAGTTTCTGAAGCAGACATAACGCTTTGCATCCGGATGACAGTAAAGAGGGAAAGGATGGATACGGATATGAAAAAAGACCGGAAAAATACAGGAAAGTTTTTGGCGGCGGCGCTGTGCGGCGCGCTGATGCTCGGTACGCCGTTTGCCTTAACGGTGGAGGCGGCAGCGCCCGAGAAGCTGATGCAGCTTCGGACAAAGGGCATTGAGGACCCTGCCGGCACGGGAACGGACTGGGCGGGAGACTACGTGGTCTACAGCGACTGTTATGCCTGGCAGGATAAAACGCAGACGGTGAATCCGCTGCCCCTTGTACCTTCTGTGCTTTACCGGGTGACGGACGCCTACAGATATGACAGAGGTGTCAGAAAAAGAGTGATGGATCTGCAGTCTGTGACGGACGGCAGCATGAATATGGTGGATCTGAAAAATATCGCATTCATCAGCGCGGCAGCGGGCGGAAAGGACTCAAACTTTGAGAACGGCAACGGCATTCGCCCGGTGTATGAGGGAGAAGTGGCGGCATGGAAACTGACGATCAAAAATCCATACGATGAAAAGACAAATCCTACGGGCATGCGGGAGCCGGAGATCAGCAATGTAAGAAGGGACGGCGGCGCGGTCTGCTTTGACTATAAGGATCTTTACTCCACGGGAAACTGTTACCTTTCCGCAGTGCTCTTAACGGAGCGGGAGAGGGAGATCGTTGGCTACGACAGACTGGTGGACGCCACGGAACGGGGCGTCGGGACGATAGCCATCAACTGGCCGTCCGAGTACGACAAAGAAGGGTATATCCTGAAAGTCTTCGCAGAAAAATATAACGGCGACAACATGACCGACTACATCAGTGAGATGCAGTATGTCTATCAGGGCGCTGCGATCGATAAGGAAGACTGATACTGCCGGCACAGATAATTATAAGGTGCGGGTTTCGTGAAGCGGCGGGAGATATCATTGACAGACCGGAAGAGTTGCTGCTTTAAAAAAGAGTGCATGAACAGGATACATGCACTCTTTTTTGTCTGTCAGGTTATGATAAATACCTATCTTCTCGTAAATTCAATCTCCTGATCCAGTGACTCAGGCACCTTTTCCTGTTTGGCGATCAGCTTTCTGCTTAAATTATCCAGCTTCTTGCAGCGTTCCGCAACGCTTCTGCCGTGGGCTTCCAGCAATTCCTGATAGATGGGATTGGAGGAGAGCGCCTGCCTGATCGGTGCGGAGAACGGGCATTGTCCGAATAAAATAGCGCGGGCGTTCTTGGTCAGATGGGGAGATCCCTTGCTTTCAAACATAATATAGACCATATAATCCGACAGGAAATATTCCTTGAAGTTCTGTTTGCACTTCTGCAGGCCGGATCTGATCTTTTCTTTGGTATCCGGAGAAAGTTCCGGATTTTTGCGGTAGAACTGTAAAAAGTCGTAGTACAAACTGGTGAGGGAGGGTTCCGTCACGTCGTTCCAGCGTGCCCCCTGTACACGTTTGCACATTTCCCAGCGGTATTCGCCGACCATGCGGACCATGACCTTCTCGAGGCTCTCGAGCTGGAAGACGGGCAGCATCATACGGGCGGGAGTTAAGCGGTTTCTGCCCACGATCTCCTGCCACATGGAACCCCTCATGCCGACTACCGGCATCAGGATGATATCCGGCAGGATCTCCACATTAAAGAAATCATGGACATTTTCCTTCTGGGAAAGAACGGTAAGGCTCTTTCTGGCAAAAACGGTGTAGTCCGCCGCGCGGATGGAATTGATCGCATTGACGATCTGATCCGGGTAGAGCAGGGCATCCTCGGGCTGCCGGATGAACTGATGCTCGGAGAGCACCGGAGAGAAGATAGCGGGCTTTCCGCTCGTGATCTTACTTGCCCGGGGGAACATATTTTCCAGTTCGAACAGTACTTTCCGGGATTTGTCGTGCAGCATCTCCTCCGCGGCTTCGGCGGTGATGCTTCCTTCCGATTTCATGCTCTGGATATGCCGTTCAAAATCCACGTCCAGTTCGTTGATGCTGGGCTCCTTTTCGCCCTCGTAGATCGCTTTTAACCATTCATGGATGGTATAAATACCGTGCTCCGGATCGCCGGCGTAGAGCTGCGCATTCTGGTATAAAAAGCAGGCGCTGTCCATGCCGGTAAGATCAGCGTCCAGAAAACCGAAATTGAAGAACATCTTCAGGATAGGAGGTATATTGTTATCCGTCAGGCTGACCATGAAGGCTGCGGTATAGACCTGATAGAACAGATCCGTCAGTTTCTGTCTTGCGCGCATCGCCTCGGGAACGGTGGCGTTTTTATCGGGAAGCTGTTTATAGGCGGCCAGCGCGTTCTTGAAGGTGCTGGTAAGTTCGCCGGTACAGTTCGCATATTCCAGGATAATGCCTACTGAGTCGGTCAGTTTTGCGGGCAGGGAGTAATCCTTCTGGAAATCCGCCTGCATATCCGTCATGGCGGGGTGTTCCATCAGTTTTTTCATGTTATCGACCTGAGACTGGTATTCCTGTATCCTTCCGGCTGCAAGCTGGGAGGAGATACCGGGCTGGCTCTCCACATGGGAACAGATACTCCGGATCGCAGCGGAGATCTCCGTACTTCTGGGATTCTGCATGCCTATCCTGTAATAAATTCCAGTATAAAGGTCGAACAGGTCCAGTCTGTCCTCATTGAGCAGCAGATGGGAGATTTCCCCCGCATAATCATAGAGGGACCGGAATTTTTCAAGCAGGGTATGGACGTCGCCCGCGGCATGGTAAAGATAGCCGGGGACAAACTGGTTTTCCTGTAAAACAGGCGCCGCCGTCTTATTCAGGAAAATGTTGTGCAGACCGACATAGTAAGTTGACTGCCATACATTGGGAATAAAGCTTTTTTCCATGGGCTCGAGCGTATCGATGCCGGGCAGTTCCTTGATCACGATATGAAGTTCCTCGCACAGCTTCCGGTAAGATGCATAGGAAGAGAGAAGGAATTCATAGAGTATCCTGCAGGATTTCCAGGTGGTCGTATACTTATCCAGAAATTTCCGCGCGGACCGGTTCATCGTCAGGGCGAATCTGGTCCGGTTGTCGGGATGTTCCTCGAAGAATTTCGTCCGGATCAGGACAGCCGGAGAGCCGTAGGGAATGACCATACAGTCGGTGACTGCCTGATAGGTGAGGAAGTGGCTTTCCTGATTGAAATCACATATGCCGATAATATCCCCCTTTTCCAATGTAATAAAGCCGCCGGGAAACTGTGCCTGCATACTGCCGTCAGTAATATACCAGAAGTTTTCGAGTGCCTGTCCTGCCTGTATAAATGTTTCTCCTGCGGGAATGCGTTTTGAAGCCATAAAAATACCATCCTATCTGTTTTAACAAAAAACTTTTTATTTCATTATACTAATTGGTTACTTTTTTGTGAAGTCTTTCTGTACTTTTTCTTTTTTTTTTGATATGATAGTGGCAGGGCGCAAACGCCATACGTTTTGCGCCCGCATGAAAAAGCACGGGATCAGGGCGTAAAGTGTGCAGGGGACGTGCAGTCATCGCAATATGGATCATTCACTTTTGACGGGAAAATATCATGATAATACAGGATAACTCACAGGGACCGGACAGAAATACCAGAAAAAATCTCATACAGCGGTACAGACCGGATGCGGAGCGGCTGATGCCGTATATTTCCTGGCTGGAGGAAAAACACGGCGGCAGAGTGATGAACAGTTATGAGGGGGAGGGCGTAGAGAAAACGTCGTTTACTTTCCCGGTTTATGACGCCACGCTGCTGCGTTTTGTAAAAACGGCAAAAGGGACTGTATTTATTACCCGCAATTACCAGTATGTTTACAGCAGAAACAGGATCAAAGGCGCAGAGCAGGAGAAAAAAGCGGTCAAAAGCGCTGAACTGCAGAATATGGAACTTTTGTCCGGCATCTTCTCGAGATATGTGCTAGGCGGTATGACGAAAGGCGTTCTGTGGGCGGAAGCGGTGGAGAACGGCATATTTCTGGAAGTGCTGTACAGGCTGCGGGAGCTTTTGGAAATATAAGGCCGTTGAGAAAGCGGGGAACTATCAGTTTTGGGAGAAAAGGAAGGTATGGGAGAAAGATCGTTACAAAAGAAACAGTTTATCCTGGAAAAGGCGAGGGAAGTCTTTGTGGAGAAGGGATTCCGCAGCGTGACAATGAAGGATATCGTGGACGCCTGTGAGATCAGCAGAGGCGGCCTTTATTTATATTTTTCTTTGATCCAAAATTTAACGGTAATAGAAGAAGCATCAAATAAAAGATTTAAAAGATTTCTATCGTTTCTAAAATAACCACGTAAATCTTCTGCGAGAGTAAAAACAACGTGTCTATGCCGCCAATTAAAAAGTTTGGAAAAGATAGAGATAGCCCTGTCTTCATTGTATTTATTACCACAAGAGGAACAAAATCTCGTTTTACAAGTATTAGGAACAATTTTTTCATGATCACAAGAAGGGCATTTATAAACAGAATAACCTAAAAGAAAGGTTTTACATAATAGAAATTTATCAATAGTTTTATCGATAATAGGTCTACGATGTCTATGAGCAAATATGGATTTATAATTTAACCAATGGTCGTTAAAAATATCCTTAATATGGAATAGTACTTTACGATTATTAATTTTATCTTTATATAAATCAAACTCTTTATCATTCCCGGTACAAACTATCATAATCTCACTATTTTAATTATACAATAAATTTTGTTTAAAGTTGAACACAGCTTTATTAAAAAAGAATGAATTATTTTACTATTCATTCCTATCATAATATT
>OFFZ01000652.1_pt1 | contig 20485 bp, 22 predicted proteins | sample 1521631 | NCBI WGS metagenome assembly OFFZ01 (sample SAMEA3504102, study PRJEB24116) | mouse gut metagenome | biome: mouse gut; feature: mouse-associated habitat; material: faeces | place: Denmark | collected 2011 | reverse complement strand
GGAGCCGGATGGGGGGATGTGCGCACCGCTCCATGACAGGATTCCGGGGGAGAGCGCGCCCGGGGCAGGGGAAAAGCCCTCCTGCGCGGAGCTCCTGGCAGCAGCCGTGACCATGCTGGAGGCCCCTTACCTTCTGGACATCCAGAGGGCGGGCAGCAGGGAGTGGCTGGAGCAGTGGGACATCCGGCTCCTGTCCGTCCTGCGGGCCGCGGATGCGGAAGGGTACATCAGCCAGTCCGTCTACGGAGAGGAAGACTACATCGGCACTGACCTGGAGGAGTTCACCAGCGCCAGGCGCAGGACCAAGGTGCGCCTGTCCTTCCTGCGCCTGCTCCGTCCTCAGCGCCTGCATCCCGCATTGAGGGAAGAGCTGGAGGGGTATCTGCGCAGCCTGACCAAGGGCAGGTCCACGGAAGAGACCTGGCAGGTCATCTTGCAGGAGCATGGCGGCCACCGGGAGCACTACAGCCTGTTCGCGCAGCTTGGCTGCATCACGGAGGACAACTTCCAGGGAATTTTAGAGGACATGGGAGAGGACAACCCTGAGATGAAGGCCTTTTTCCTGCAATATGCAGAAGAGCGGCGCGGAGGCGCCCTGGATTTCTTCCAGAGCCTGGAGCTTTGACAGCAGCCGGAGCCGCGCCATGAATTCAAAACAGTTGGGTCGCGCTCCGGAATCCGCAGGGATTCGAGGAACATTCGTTCGAAAAGAGCGGGCACGGCGTCAGAGACGGACAGAGAGGAGGCATTGCGCCCATTGAAACGGAACAGGAATAGAAAGGGAAACGGCAGCCGTTTTGCCGGGGCGGAGGTTTCTACGCTGCGCAGTTATCTGCTGGCCGGCTGGGCGATGGCGTCATGCCTGGTGCTGGCGGTCTTTCTGGTCTACGGTATCTATGCCATCCTCCAGGTCACGGAGGAGCTGGCGAAAGGCAACCAGACGGTGGCCAGCCATTATGCGCTGCAGCTGAACAAGGACATCGATTCCATGAAAGGCTATGTGAACCGGGTCTATAGCGAGAATGCACAGTACCAGACGCTGAAGCGCCCATACCTGCAGGAGACGGAGTGGTACAGTGCCGCCTATTACCTGGCCAATGATATGGAAGGACGGGCGGGCAGCATTGACTATTTCGGAGGCGTTTTCTTTTATGATGCCTGGAAAGACACGCTGCGCAGCCGATACAGCGAATTCCCCCACGCAGGCGACATTTACCGCCTGAACCTCTGTCTGAAATCCTATTTGATGGAAATCGGGGATACAGTCTGCCACGAGGGCTTTTTCGAGTATGAGGGGGAGGGGTATCTTGTCTATGTAAGGGGGGCAGGCAGAAGCTGTTGGGGTTCGTCCTGAATCTGACCAATTATTTTGCCCATCAGGACGGGCTGGAGCTTGTCTTCTGTGACAGTGAAAGGGTGCTGGAGACGATCGGCCCCATTCTGTCAGAATCCCGGGGAGCGGAGCTGGCAGAGTCCGTCCGGAAAGGGCAGATCCTGCAGGGAAGCGGCATCGTGGTGGCCACGGAGCCTATAAACTTCCGGCAGATGCGTCTCGCCGTGATCCAGGAGACGGGAGGGATGCGGGCGCTGGTGGGCAGCTGGGAATTCTGGCTGCTGTTCATCCTCATCCCGCTTATCCTGGTGGGGGTCCTGTTCAGGATCCGGCATTTGTTCAGCCATACCCTTGTGTGGCCCGTGGAGCATCTGGCCAGTCGGCTGGACAGAATGAAAGAGAACAAAAAGGCTGGCGAATATCCGGAGACGGAGGGGACAAAGGTCCGGGAGCTGTTGGAAATCAACCACAGACTGGACGAAATCGTGGAAGAGATGCAGCATATGCAGCAGGAAAAGTATAAGAAGGAGATGGAGGCCAATGCGGCTAAGCTCCAGTATTATCAGCTGCAGGTGAATCCCCATTTTTTCATCAACTGTCTCAATATCATGGATTCCCTTCTGGCGGATGGGGACGTGGACACGGTGCGGCGCATGATCCGTTGGCTTTCGGAGCATTTCCGCTATGTCTTCCAGAGCCAGGAAAGCCTGGTGACCATAGGGGAAGAGCTGAAGGAAGTGGAGGCCTACTGCCATATCTATATGGTAAGGGGAGAGATGCCCATCCTGATCCTGCAGGAAGTGGAGCGGGAGCTGCTGGACTGCCGCGTGCCCATCCTGGCGATTCAGACCTTTGTGGAAAACGCCGTAAAGCATGCAAACAGACCGGGACAGATCCTGTCCGTGGAGGTGGCGGTAAAGGAGCTTGAGAGGGAAGACGGGCTGTATATCAGCATCCGGATTTCGGATAACGGGAAAGGCTATCCGGAAGAGAGGCTGGAGGAGCTGAACGCTCCGGTGACGGAATTCCGCTACCATTCCCGGCATGTGGGGATTGATAATGTAAAATACCGCATTTACCTGATGTACGGGGAGAGGGCGCAGCTGTTCTTCTATAACGGGCCCTCCAAAGGGGCGGTGGCCGAGCTGCTTCTGCCCAAAAGGGAGGAGCGCTCTGGATGAGGGAGTCCTGGCCGCTGCAGGGGCGGATGGCAGGGAATATCAGAAAATGCGGCAGCCGCAGTCAGATTTTGCATATTCTTTCATATCGTCATTGCGTAGAATAGAAACATCAGGAACCGCCGGAGCGGTTCGGTAAAGGAGGAAAACGATATGAAAAGGAAATGGATCGCGCTGCTTCTGTCAGCGGCCATGCGCAGGGATAACAACATCTTGCCTCCGGCAGCGGAGAGAGCGCTTCCGGAGGCGGGAAAGAGAATTCCGAGGCGGACGGAGGACAGGCTGGAGACGGCGGGGAAGCCGAAGGCGGAGGAGAATCCGCAGAAGGAGCGGGTTCCGGCGAAGCTGCGGCCGGGGAGGATCCGTCCCAGTGGCCGGCGGTCTCCATCATGTATCCCGTGCCCAATGAACTGCCCGCTGAGGCCAGCGTGGAGAAGGCCCTGAACGATTACCTGGTGTCCATCAATGCTGGCGTACAGGCGGATATCGTGCAGATGAACTTCGGAGACCTTTCCACCCAGCTGACGCTGGCCCTCACGGACAATACGAACCCCATAGACCTGTTCTGCTGGAGGTTCTATTCCACAGTGGACGGCTGTGTGAAGAACGAGCAGTGCATTTCGCTTCTGTGCAAGGAATAAATAGTTCCCCCCCTCTCCCACATAATACGGCGTATAGTTTATAAGGCACTTGTTATTTCAAGGTTCTTCTACTGTGAATGAAGCAGAATTGCTTGAATTATTATCCCGTAAAAGTTTTTGCGCTTCCGCTTCGGAAATTTCCTTAATCTCCATAACTCCATTTTCACTATTTTTAGCAATGGAAAGATATATACTGCCACTGTCATTAAAATAGACGATGGGTTTTTCACTATCAATGAATATACCAATTATCTGGTCGTTGTAGTACCAATACCCATCTTTTGGGTGATAAACTACGCCATAGGATTCATAGTCTTGGAGCGTATTCATGTTTTCTGTCTTATCTCCAGATTCCATGCTGTAAGATTCATGATTTCTAATCATATTTCCATTTTCCGTAGAAGTGCCAGCGGGCATTGATTTAAGTCCTGAGTTTTCATACTTTTCTGTATGTCTGTCATAAATTTCTTTTGTGCATTCCCGAATACCAATGAGTTTATCGTTTGTATCCCGTTCCGCTTCAATATCCACTGTTCCCGTAAAGAAATTGGTAAAACTTGCGCCGCCCACTGGGTCATTAAAAAATCGGACAACATTTCCCTTATAAGTGTAGCACTTGCTATCCTTATCATAAATCAATCCATATTCTTCATATATCCCATAGTCCATATTACCGCCGGACGTTTCTATCGCATTATAATCGGAAGCATTTTCGGAAGCATTTGTTGTTTTGTACTCCTGTCCATCAGAAGTTGGATTATTATTGTTAGCTTGTGCAGAAGTCGTAAATGCAGTGCCTACCCCGACAACAATAAGGCTGGCTAAAACAAGTGAGAAAATAGTGATTTTTTTCGTTTTCATAATTGCAGTTATCCTTTCTTCGATAGCATTTTTACTAAAGTTGTTGCAAAGTGGCAATAGTCCACTTTTCGTTGCTTCCATGCTGATAAGCATTAGCGAATAGGCAGATTTAGATTTTTCTCCAAATTGTCGTATAACGCTTTCATCACAAGCCAGTTCTATATCACGGTTAAAAAGAATATACATCACCCACACAAAGGGGTTGAACCAATGAATACAAAGGGCAAGCGTCGCAATCAGCTTTGTTACCGTATCATAGCGATAGATATGCACATACTCATGTGAGAGGACATATTGCAGCTGCTTTTCATTGTTCCAGTCCATTTTTTTCGGCATTAAAATAACAGGACGGAAAATGCCATAAGTTAATGGGGTCAAAATCCTATCAGATTGCCTTACCCAAATTGGACGTTTCAATGGGCGTTCTTCCAGCCACTTTTCTATATAATGGTTGTGGACGGGTAAAGCTGTCCGAAATTCAATCAGACAATGCAAATAGGATATTACGAAAAACAATGCGATAAGTATTATCCCTGCACACCATACAATAAACCACATGGAAACAGATGGTGAAATATCCGCTGGCGAATGCACTGCTCCCTGTGTTGTAACAAACAGCCCTTGCATAGTGGGAATGTTGTAATTTGTTCCGGCTTCCGGCAGGGTTGTAGAAGATATGCTGTGAGTTAACAACGTATAAATACTGAACATTGACGGAATCGAAAACGGGATAAGCAGTCTTAATATCACCAATTCCCATAAAACAAGAAAAGTCTTTTTCGGCAGTTTATTGATTGCCACCGTACGGATAATCACTACCGCAGTAATGAAAGCAGCCCCCGAAAAGCTCATTTGCAGTAAATTCATTTACACCACCTCATTCCAAATCTTCCACAATCTGCCTGAGCTTCTGAATCTGTTCAGCGGAGAGATTTTTTCTGCCTAACAGGGCTGCAAACAGTTTGTCAACTGAACCGTCATAAATCTTGTCAACCAATTCTTTTGTTTCCGCTTCCTGTACTTCTTCTTTGGGAATAAGGGCATGGCACATGAAATTCGGTTCGGAACGCTCAATCGCCCCTTTTTTAATACATCTTTTTATCAGTGTGTAGGTGGTATTCATGTTCCAGCCAATTTCTTTTTTCAGAACATCAGATATATGTTTTGCCGTGGTATCGCCCTCACTCCAAAGCACACACATTACTTTCAATTCTGAATCGAAAAGTTTAATATTCATTTGTTTCCTCCTTTCCACAAGACCGCAGTAGTTTCTGCTTGATTACACATTACACCTTTCTTAATCGGTCGTCAACACTACCGCAGTAGTGTTAAGAAAAAATTTATAATTTTTATGTCGGATGGATATAAGAATGAGGGGGATCCGTAGTAGTCGGCACTGTACAAAAGCAGCAGCGCTTGTTTTTGTACAGAACGTATTGAGAGATACTGTTCTGTACTGCAGATTGGTGTTCTTATCTGGACGTTGATGTGAAGGGGATATTGTACTTTATTCATCTGTCTTTACCTTATCCTTTTGAAGGAATTATTGTTTTCATATACCATAGTTTCTGATTTTTTTGAGGCTTTTTAGAGACTACTCTGATAGAGTGGACAAAAAATCCGCAGAAACAGAAGGCACAGAAGGCGAAGACAAGCAGGAAAGTCCAGAGGCTGAAACGGTGCCGGAATCCGGAGAAAACAGTAATTCAGGAACAAACAGTACACAGAGAGAACAGCCGGAGGCGAAAAGTACATCCGGCTCATCGGCACAATGGGTTGACAGTATGCCGAATCTGGAGGGAGATGCCAAAGACCTGAAAGACGGGCAGTTGACCGTGGTTGAATTTGTTACTGAAAAAGCGGATAACGGCGGCGATATCATGGTATCGCCTGGCAGCGGGGAAGCTCTTGAAGGCATGGTTTTATGGCTGTCCGGACGGGGGGACGCTGGGAGGCGGGGTAGTCTTTACCGGAACCCCGCAGGATCTGGCGGAGCACGGACAGACCATTACGGCTGATTATCTGAGGAAGCGCTGATAAAATCAGCGTTTCCCTAAAGAATCCGAAAACAGCAAAAAAAGTCGAGACAAAAAGCAGGGGTCATTATAAAATAATAAGCCCAAGGAAGAAGGAGGTGGTTTATTTTGAAAGAACAGACAGCGGCGGTCCAGAGGATGCAGGATTATATCGAAGCCCATCTGGAAGCGGATATCACACTGGCACAGCTGTCAGCCGTCTCCCTGTTTTCCCCCTGGCATTCCTACCGGCTGTTTAAGGAGTTTTTGGGGGTGACGCCGGCAGAATATATCCGCAGGCTCCGGCTTTCCCGGTCCGCCATGCGGCTGAAGGAGGAACAGTGCCTTGTGACGGAGGCGGCCTTTGACTGCGGGTTTGGCAGTGTGGACGGGTATACCCGTGCCTTTTACCGGGAATTCGGCTGCAGGCCGGGGGAATACCTGAAGGACCCGGTACCGATTGCCTTGTTTATCCCATACGGCGTAAAATTCAGAGAACTGAGGGAGGATGTTTTGGATATGGAAATGAAGAATCTGCAGAGCGTATTTGTCCAGGTAATCCGGAAACCGGAGAGAAAAGTCATCATCAAACGGGGGATAAAAGCGGAAGATTATTTTGCGTACTGTGGAGAAGTCAGCTGCGAGGTCTGGGGGATATTAAAAAGCATGGATTCCCTCTGCGGGGAGCCGGTCTGCCTGTGGCTGCCGGATGCCTATAAAAAGCCCGGCACCTCCACCTATGTACAGGGCGTGGAGGCAGAGGCGGATTACGAAGGGGAAATCCCGGAGGGATTTGATGTCATTTCCCTGCCTGCCGCCGAGTATCTGGCAGTCCAGGGGGAGCCTTTCCGGGAGGAGGATTATTCCCAGGCGATCCTTGCCGTACAGTATGCCATCGACCACTATGACCCGTCTGTGATCGGATACGAGTGGGACGAGGAAAGCCCCCGCATCCAGCTGGAGCCCAGAGGGGAGAGGGGATACATCGAGCTTCGGGCAATTAAAAAGCAGCAGGAGTAACGGTGCATGCCGCTGCCGGAAAAGGGAGGATAAGATGAGCGAAACCATAAAAAGAAACCATAAAAAGATAAAAGAAGCTGTCCTGACAAAGGACCTGACCAAAAGCTATCAGGGAAGAACCGTGCTGAAAGGTCTGAACCTGTCAGTCAAGGCCGGCACGGTCTTTGGCCTGTTGGGGGCAAACGGCGCCGGAAAGAGTACCACTATCGAATGCATCCTGGGAACGAAACAGGCCGATGGCGGAACCGCCCTGGTATTGGGGCGGGATGCCAAAAAGGACCGGCGCGCTGTATTTCAGAAAGTGGGCGTCCAGTTTCAGGAAGGGGATTACCAGCCGGAAATCAGGGTATCCGAGCTTTGCGGGGAAACCGCCTGCCTGTATGAGAGGCCGGCAGACTGGCGGAAGCTGTGTGAACGTTTCGGAATCGGGGATAAGACAGGTCATGCCGTAAAAAGTCTTTCCGGCGGGGAGCGCCAGCGGCTGTTTATTGTCCTGGCGTTGATACCGAACCCGGAGCTTGTGTTCCTGGACGAGCTGACTACCGGGCTGGACGCAAGGGCGCGCCGGACGGTATGGAAGATTCTTGAGGATTTAAAGGGCGAAGGGCTGACCATCTTCCTCACTTCCCATTTCATGGATGAGGTGGAAGCCCTCTGCGATGAGATCTGTATTCTGAGAAAAGGGGAGGCCGTGTTTTACGGCACCGTGGAGCAGGCAAAGGCCCAGAGCGGCTGTGAGCGTCTGGAGGATGCCTATTTGAAATTTGCGGACGAGGAGGTTGTGGCATGAGAACATTTTTCAGTCTTTTAAAAACAGAACTGAAGCTGAATATCCGGAATATGAACATGGTGATTTTTGCCGTCATTATGCCGGTTGTGGTACTGGTCATCCTTGGTTTCATATACCAGACAAAGCCCGCCTTTCCGGGGGCGGAGTACACGTTCCTGGAGCAGTCCATGAGCGCGGTCTGTACCATCTCCATCTGCGCCGGGGGCCTGATGGGGCTGCCTCTGGTGGTAGCCGGATACCGGGAACGGAAAATCCTCAAACGGTTCCGGGTGACGCCCATCAGCCCGGTTATGCTGCTGGGGGTGGAATTTACCATCTATGTGCTGTATGCCGCGGTTTCTATGGCTCTGGTCTTTCCCATGGCGGCTGTGTTCTGGGGCGTAAGGCTTCCCGGCAGCCCGGCGGCATTCCTTGGAAGCTGGCTCCTTACCCTGGTTTCCACCTTAAGCATCGGGATGATGGTGGGCGGCATTGCGAAAAATGAAAAAATGGCCAGTGTGATCGCCTGCCTTTTGTACTTTCCCATGCTGATTTTTTCCGGGGCCACGCTGCCCTTTGAGGTGATGCCGGGGATGATGCAGAAAATCGTTGCCCTTTTCCCGCTGGCACAGGGGATACAGCTTATGAAGGCGGCTTTTCTGGGAATACATATGGAATCTGTCTGGGCACCGGCAGCGGTTATGGGGATTGTTACCATTCTGTGCGCAGGCGCGGCGGTGAAATTTTTTAAATGGGAGTGAGTTCTTTCGGGCTATCAATTCGTATCGTTCAAATGCGAGGTTTTTTGTGAGAGAATCGGCTATAATAAAAACAACAGGGGGAACACGATGGACTGGATAAAACGGTTGAACCAGGCGATTGATTTTATAGAAAAGAACCTGGATGGGGAACTGGATTATGAGGAGGTAGCCGGGATTGCAGGCTGCCCTTCCTATTATTTCCAACAGATGTTTTTATATATGACAGACATGACACTGCGGGAATACATACGGCGGCGCAGGCTGTCTTTGTCCGCCGTGGAACTGCAAAAGGGAAATGGAAAAGTAACGGATATTGCCATGAAGTATGGTTATGAATCTCCCACCGCGTTTACCAGGGCTTTTAAGAATTTTCATGGAATCACGCCCTCCGCTGTAAAAACGGAACCGGTATCCTTTCAGGCATATCCGCCCATTTCTTTTTCCATGGCAATTCACGGAGGGGCGCCGCTGCAGTTCAGGATAGAGGAAAAAGAAGCGTTCCGGATACTGGGAAGGTCCTGTCCCCTGTCGAAAGAACTGACAGAGAATTTTGAAAGGATACCAGCGGTATGGGATGCCGCACTGGCAGACGGAACACTTGCCAGATTACTCTCCATGGCAGAGGGAAAGCCGGAGGGACTTCTCGGTGTCAGTATCCATCATACGGAAGACTGGAAATATCTGATTGCTGTCCGTTCCGATCAGAAGCCGGGGGAATACGAAGAATATCAGATTCCGGCATGCAAATGGGCGGTTTTTGAAGGAAAGGGAACGAACCGTACCCTTCAGGAGCTGGAAAAGCGTGTCATTATCCAGTGGCTTCCTACGTCCGGCTACACCTACGCAGAGATACCGGATATTGAGGTGTATCTCCATGCAGACCCGGAAGACGCAGTCTATGAATACTGGCTTCCTGTACGATAAGAAGAGCATGGAACCGGAAGGAGGATACCGATGGATGGTCAGGAGATGATAAATGAGCTTAGGGCGCAGGCTTCTGAGAAATACAGGGAAAATATGATTCGGATGGGGATACCGGCCGAAAATAGTATTGGTGTGGCAACGTCCGTAGTAAGGGGCCTTGCAAAGAAAGCCGGGAAATCGCAGGAGCTGGCATTTGAACTGTGGAATACAAAATACCACGAGGCAAGGATGCTGGCGGTCTTGTTGATGAATCCGAAGGCGACAACGGATGCTGAGGCGGAAAGGCTGCTCCTTGATGTGGTTTCCTGGGATTTATGCGACCACCTGTGTAAAAATTTATTTTTGAAGATGAAGAGCAGGGATAATTTTATTGCAAAGTGGATACGGGAACCGCAGTTATATAAAAAAAGGGCGGCGTTTGTGCTGATTGCAGCTTCCGTGATACATGACAAAAAGCTGACGGATGAAACCGTGGACGGCTATCTGGAGATGGTTACGCAGTATGCGGATGATGGACGGGAGCATGTGAAAAAGGCGGTTTCTACTGCTTTGAGGGAAATCGGAAAAAAGAACTTTCATTATAATGAAAAGGCGCTTTTGCTGGCGCACGAGTGGATGGAAGGAGAAAGCAAGGCATTGAGGTGGATTGGAAAGGATGCGGCGAAGGAACTGGAAACCATGGTAAAGGCAGAAGGACGGGGACGTCTGATTTCCGCAAATACCAGGATGGGAAAGGAATCAGGAGGTTCGGGATGAACGGGAAGTTTTTTGCACTTCCGCAGGAAAGGCAGGAGCAGATCATAAATGCGGCATATGGTGTGTTTTCCAGGAACAGCTATAAAAATGCGTCCATGTCCAGGCTTGCGGATGCCGGCGGCGTATCCAAATCCCTGCTGTTTCATTATTTCCTAAATAAAAAAGAACTGTATCTATACCTTTGGGAGCATGCATGCAGGCTTTACCGTGAAAAAGTAAGGAAGGGAGATACGCAGACCACGGATTTGTTTGAGATCCTCTGCCAGAGGGTTCTGGCAGGCTGTGTCTTTATGAGGGAAGCCCCGACCATATACCTGTTTATCTTGAGGGCATTTTTTGAGGAAAACCCGGAAATCAGGGAAGAACTTCAGAATCATTATAAGACAGCCTATCTTCACGGAACAGAAGATATACGGGGGCCGGCAGATATGGACCTGTTCCGGCCGGGGATTGATACGCGGCTGCTGTTAGAAGAGATTAACGGTTATCTTCTCAGCTGTTACTGGAAGATGTTTTCAACCGGGGAGCTGAACCCGGATTCTCTGGAAAAGGACTTCCTGAAAAGAGTTGGACAGTGGAAAAGGGTATACCTGAAAGAAAGGAATCATTAAGATGGCAGTTTCAAATATAAGAGCAGACTTTCACGCAGAACTGCAAAAGGTTTGGGAGATTGTGACTTCTCTGGAGGATACGGCGTGGCGCAGCGATCTGAGCAGGGTTGAGATTATAGATGATAAGCAGTTCGTGGAATATACAACATCCGGCTGCCAGACCACCTTCACCGTTACAGTGAGGGAAGAATGCCGACGTTTAGAATTTGATATGGAGAATGATAATATGCATGGGCATTGGACAGGGATTTTCTCCAGCAAAGGCAACGTAACAACGGTTGATTTCACGGAGGATGTTACAGCAAAAAAATGGTTTATGAAACCGTTTATCGGGGCGTATCTGAAAAAGCAGCAGGCTTTATATATAACGGATTTAAGAAAAGCTTTGGAGCATACCTCATAAGATTATCTTTTCTATTGACATTTTACAAAAAGGAGAATAGAATGATAGCAAGCACTTGCTTAGGGGTGGGAAGAATGGACGAAACAAGCCAAAAAATCATTGACGCAACCATGTCTCTGATTCGTGATAAAGGGTATGTTGCCACAACGACAAAAGATATCGCACGTTTAGCCGGCGTAAATGAGTGTACGCTGTTCCGTAAATTTCAAAATAAAAAAGATATTGTACTCCATGGGGTATCTCAGGAAAAATGGAGAGCGCATGTTACGCCGGAGCTTTTCCAAAATGTGCAATGGGAGTTAGAGCCGGATTTAGAGATGTTTATGAACGCATATATGGATAAAATCACTCCGGATTTTGTAAATCTGTCCATTGGCTTAAGAGCGCCGCAGCTTTATGAAGAAACTGCCTCTATGATCATGAAAGTACCACAGGCATTTATTTCTTCTCTGACAGAATACTTCAGGAAAATGGAGGAACTGGGGAAAATTCCCCATTATGATTTTGAAAGTCTGGCGATGACTGTTTTTTCTTCCACGTTTGGTTATACCTTTTTAAATGCGTCTTTTGGCCAGAACCTTACGGATGTGGGCAGAGAAGAATTTATCAAAAACAGTGTGAAGATATTTGTAAATGGGATTGTACAGAAGTAAAAATGGCAGTAACAGTTCAGATAGGTCTGCGCGTTTACCGCGCTGACCGTAAGAAAACGTAGCGGTTGCGGGCATACGGCCCATCGCGTCAGCGATTCTAAATGGCCGTATGCCGTAACAGTTCAAGGGGTATCTGAACTGTTATAAATGGTACTGTATATTCAGTGCCATTTTATCATACCTAAAAGCAAGCAAGTACACGCATACAAGGAGGCAATGATGATGATTACAGGCGCGGAATTATTTGTGAAAGCTCTCAAGGCGGAGCAGGTAGATACCCTGTTTGCCTACCCGGGCGGACAGGCAATTGACCTGTTTAATGCCCTTTATGGCGAGCAGGATATTGATGTTATTTTGCCGCGGCATGAGCAGGGATTAGTCCATGCGGCGGACGGATACGCACGCTCCACGGGAAAAGTCGGGGTCTGTCTGGTTACAAGCGGACCGGGAGCTACCAATTTAGTGACAGGGATAGCGACAGCGAATTATGACAGCGTTCCGCTGGTATGCTTCACCGGGCAGGTACCTACCGGGCTGATTGGCAATGACGCCTTTCAGGAGGTTGATATTGTGGGTATCACAAGAAGTATCTGCAAATACGCCGTAACGGTCCGCAAACGTGAGGAATTGGCGGCGGTCATCAGGAAAGCCTTTCTTATTTCCCGGACAGGGAAACCGGGTGTTGTTGTAGTCGATTTACCGAAGGATATACAGAGGGAATATGGCAGTGACGACTACCCGGAAGAAATCGAAATCAGAGGATATAAGCCGAAACGTTCCGTCCATGCAGGACAGTTAAAGAAAGCTTTGGAGATATTGAACCATGCAAGGAAGCCCGTCTTTTTGGCTGGCGGCGGTGTAGGCATCAGTCATGCAAATTCGGAAATGCTGAAGCTTGCAGAAATGACAGGGGTTCCTGTTATTACTACCATCATGGGAAAAGGGGCAATTCCCACAACCCATGACCTGTACATCGGGAATCTGGGAATCCATGGGAGCTATGCGGCGAATACAGCCATCAGTCATTGTGACGTTCTCTTTTCTATCGGGACAAGGTTTAATGACCGCATAACAGGAAAAACCGGACACTTTGCCACCCATGCGGCAATCATCCATATAGACATAGACCCCGCTTCGATTTCCAGAAATATAGAGGTGGATATTCCCATTGTTGCGGACGCAAAAACGGCTCTTTTGGCATTGCTTGAAAAAGCGCAGAAATTAGATACGGAGGAATGGCTGGAGCAGATCAGGCAGTGGAAAAGCCAGTATCCCCTTTCCATGAAAACAGAAGGGCTGACCCCGGAAAAAGTGATAAGGGCAATCAACCATACGTTTGACAACGCGATCATTGCCACAGATGTGGGGCAGAACCAGTTATGGGCGACACAATTCCTGGAATTAAGCAAAAAGAAACAGATGCTGACTTCCGGGGGCCTGGGAACCATGGGCTATGGCTTTCCGGCTGCTATTGGAGCCCAAATCGGAAATCCGTCAAAGGATGTTATCGTTATTTCCGGGGACGGCGGCATGCAGATGAACATTCAGGAAATGGCGACCGCAATCTGCTATGAACTTCCAATCACCATCTGCATACTTAACAACGGTTATTTGGGAAATGTACGGCAATGGCAGGAAATGTTTTTTGACAGGCGTTATTCCAGCACCTGTATGCGGTACAGGAAAAGCTGCCCCGGCAGCTGCAATGCCCCGACAGAGCACTGCCCGGAATATACGCCGGATTTTCTTAAATTGGCGGAAAGCTACGGGGCAAACAGTATTCGCGTAACAAAAGAAAATGAGATAGCCGCTGCCCTTGAAACTGCAAAACACACGCTAAAAGTACCTACTGTCATTGAATTTATCATTGAGCCGGAGGAAAATGTTATGCCGATTGTTCCGCCCGGCAATGCTTTGGACGACATGATACTGGAAAGCGGGGATAAGGGAATATGAAAAAGAGATGGATTTGTTTATTTGTTGAAAATGATGTAGGGGTTCTTGCCAGAATATCGGGACTGTTTTCCGGGAAGTCCTATAACCTGGCCAGCCTGACCGTGGGGCCAACCGAGGACAGAACGGTTTCCCGTATGACAATCAGCTTAACCAGTGATGACAGAACATTTGAACAGGTAAAAAAGCAGCTGGGCCGGTGTGTTGAGGTAATTAAGGTAGTTGATTACACGGATATTGCTATCCATATGAAAGAGCTGATGTTTGTAAGAATCAATAACTGCTCGGATCGGGATATTGACGGGATATTCAAGATTTCGCAAGTATTTCAGGTATCGGTTATTGATTATTCCCCGGAGACCGTGCTGATTGAAAGTGTACATACAGAAAACCGTAATAATGATCTGATTGCATTACTGGAGAAATGCTATGCAAACCGAATTGAAATTGTCCGGGGAGGCAGTGTTGCTGTTGAAACATTAAGCATAGCTGAACGATAAAGAGGAATGGGGCTTCTCAAAATTGGTCAATGGGGTGATAATATAGAAAGCGAATCAGAGAGGGCAGGTTATTATCTTATATTTTTACGCCGCAGTGCGCCGGAAAGAGCTTCTGATTTATTTGGAGGCTCTTATTTTTTACATAAAGTCCGGCCCGTAGTGTCATCAGGAGAACTGCTATGGATGCAATATAAGAATGATACTTGTATTTTGTGACCATAATGGTTATATTGACATTAGCAGCATTGCCGTTACCTGGAATAAAATCAGTAAACATATTGAAAGAAACGGAGTTACGAAAGGAGATTTCTAATGCTTCATATTGAACATTATTCGAAAATGTATCCCGGCGGGAAGAAGGCGGTGGATGACCTGACCTTACATGTTGGGCCAGGTGAGATCTATGGATTCATCGGCCACAACGGAGCAGGTAAAACCACTACCCTTCGGGCTGTGGCCGGGGTGATGGACTTTACGGAAGGCACCATCACCATTGACGGCCACGATATTAAGAAGGCTCCTGTGCAGGCGAAACGTGTCACCGCTTTTCTGCCGGACAACCCGGACATCTATGCGTTTATGAAAGGGATTGATTACCTTAATTTCATTGCCGATCTGTATGACATTCCTGCAGATCAGCGTACCGCAGACATTGGCAAATATTCCGATGCTTTTGAACTCACGAACAATCTGGGTTCCCCCATTGGCAGCTACTCTCATGGGATGCGGCAGAAGCTGGCTTTGATTTCTGCTTTTATCCGGCGGCCCAGGCTGCTGATTCTGGATGAACCATTTGTAGGTCTGGACCCTTCGGCCGCACATATAATGAAAGGTTATCTTTCAGAATTATGCCAAGGCGGGTCAGCGGTATTTTTTTCCACTCATGTACTGGAGGTGGCGGAAAAGCTGTGCCATCAGATTGCCATTATCAAAAACGGGAAACTGGTGCAAAGCGGCCCCACGGCAGAGCTGGTGGGGGATTCCTCCCTGGAAAGCGTATTTTTAGAACTGGAGGGAGAGCGATGAATAAATTTTTTGTCCTGTTGAACGTCAGCCTCCGGTCCATGTTTCTTTCCTCAACCAATTCCAGGGGACGCAGTAAGAGAAAAGCGGCTACCGGGCTGGGCGCGGTCTTTCTCATTGCCTTTCTGGGGCTGTACCTGTCAGGGCTTTACAGTTATATGCTGATGAAGGCGCTGGCGCCATCCAATATGGAAGTGCTGGTATTTGTGTTCATGGGCATAGGGGCACTGGTGGGCGGGCTTTTGTTTACCACCTTTGCGGTGAAGGGCGTGGTATTTGGCGGAAAGGACAATGACCTGCTGTTAAGTATGCCGGTGTCCACAACTATGCTGATGGCCAGCCGGGTAACCGCCATTTATCTGGAAAACCTGCTGTTTGCCGTTTTCGTACTGGTTCCCGCCGGGGTAATCTGTACGTTTCTGACACAAAACGGTGTGGGTCTTAGTCTGCTGTTCTGGATGCGGCTGGGGATCGCGGTGCTGGCCCTTCCGCTGCTGGATACGGCGCTGTCCGTATTGTTGGGGGCGCTGGTCGCGTTTCTGTCTGTCCGGGTGTCCCACAGAGCGTTGGGGCAGAATATTGTGATGGGAATATTCATGGCAGCAGTGTTCTATTTCTCGTTTCATCTAAGTGGTATGATTAACAGCCTTGCTGAGAATGCCGCCGGAGTGAAAAACTCCCTTATCTGGGCGGCGCCCATGCTGTGGATGGGGGAAGGCATTATGGGAGACTGGAAAATGCTGTTGGCCTTTGTCCTGTGCTGCGTGTTCCCGTTTGCCCTGGTGGTAACGGGCCTTGGCCGGGGATACCGTCAGGCCGTGACTGCTTTTGCCGCGCGGTCCGTACAGAGCAATTACAAACTCTCGGAACAGACTGCCTCCGGACAGAGGAAGGCTTTGCTGAAAAAGGAAATGCAGCGCTTTTTTGGTACGCCTATGTACTTCTGGAATGCCGGTATCGGTCTGATTATGCTGCTGGCCGCAGGGGGAGCCTCCCTGGTTATGAGAGAGAAACTGTTGGCTTATGTGGAAATGGCAGGGTATCCTTTCCCGCTGCTTCCTATGGCGGCAGCCGTGATTGGTTTCTGCCTCTGCACCTGCCCCATCACTGCGCCTTCCATCAGCCTGGAGGGAAAATACCTGTGGATTTTGCGGGAATCCCCCATAGAGGAAAGCTCCCTGCTCCGGGTTAAAGTCGGCTTTCAACTTCTGCTGACCCTGCCCTGTACCGTAATTGCCGGGCTGTGTATTTCGATTGCTTTTGGTTTTTCTTTGCGGCAGGGGGCGGTGCTGCTCATTGCCACACTGCTTTTCGCCATAGGGCATGCTGCCTTTGGAATGCTTATGGGTTTGTGCTTTCCTAAACTTGATGCAGTGAACGAGACTGTCATTATCAAGCAGTCTATGGCTGCCGTGTTGGCGATGCTCGCTCCTATGGCGCTACTTGGAATAGCGGCGGGGTTATATTATTGGGGCAGTAAAATGGCCCAGTGGATTGCGCTGGCGCTTCCCTTAATGTTATTCGCTATGTTTGCCGCAGTATGTACCCTGATCCTTGCCAGACAGGGGACATCAATGCTGAGAAAACTATAAACAAAAAATCTAAATCGTGGATTTTCAGGATCATGAATGATTAGCCGGACAAATACTGGGAGGACCATAATGAACGGGAAATTTTTTGAGCTGCCATCGGAAAAGCAGGAACGGATCATAAAAGCAGCATATGTGGTGTTTGCCCATAATAATTACAAAAATGCATCCACATCCAAGATTGCGGATGCCGGTGACATATCAAAGTCCCTGTTGTTCCATTATTTCAAGAATAAAAAAGAGTTGTATTTATACCTCTGGGAGAATATCAACAGGATATCAAATGAAATAGAGCTGAAGTATTACAGGGAAACGTCAGATTTCTTTGAGGCCATGACCCGGAAGGTCCTGGCAAGGTGTGAGTTTATGAGAACGGTCCCTGATGAATATTTATTTTCCATACGGGCTCTTTTTGCGGAGCCTTTGGAAATCAGGGAGGCAACCGGGAAGTCATATAAAGAAGTATATGAAGATGCAGCGGGCAAGCTGCTGGGGGCCGTGGATCTTTCCGTGTTCCGCCCGGGTATTGACGTGGGAATGCTGCTGGAGGAGATTGACAGCTATCTGTTTCAGAGTCTCTGGCAGATGCTATCCGTCGGGAAGCTGGACCCGGACGGCCTGGAAAGGGATTTTTTGAAACGAGTCGGGCAGTGGAGAATTGCTTATTTGAAGTAAGCTGCATTGTGGGGAGAAGAACAATGGATATCATTTTACTTGTGGGCATAATCATCTATCTTATTATAACGGCATATACAGGGTATGCGGCGATAGAAAAATTAAAAGGGAATGAGCTGTCGGAAGAAAAACGGATACAAAGATACCGGTTTTCCTTTCTGTGGAATGTGGTTTCCGGGGGTGTTGTTATGTTACTTATTGTTATGGGACCGGCTACTCTGGAGGAAACAGGCTTCCGCCCCTGAGTTTTGAAGTTTATATTTTGAAATGATCCAGCAATCTATTATGGATGCTGGAAATTTTTTGTCAACATTTTGTTTTTTATATATAGCGCAATCTAATGGAATATGGTATTATATATTTATAGACTACTTTGTGGGAGGTAACGAACATGAATATCCTTTTGTTTGGCGTATCAAATGTTGGCAAGTCCGTATCAGGCTGGCTTCTGGCTGGCCTTCTCGGCTATTCCTTTTATGATCTTAATGATGAAGTCAAAAAAGACCAAAATACTACCCTTGAGGAATTTGTTTCTACAGAAAACCTTATGAAGCGTGACGCAATACGATGCCGTATCCTTAATCATTTAATATGTAAGCGTGGTAACAAGGTCATTGCCGTTACTCCCCTGTCGTACATCAACGGTATCAGATGCCTTTTTTCTTCCCCTGATGTGATAAGCATTGTACTCACAGATTCAGCAGAAAATATTTTTGACCGGCTGATTTTCAGCGACGAAAATGATGTTGTCTACAAAGATGATGATTATAAAAACCGGCACAGGGATCACTATCTTGAAGAGATCCGGAAAGACCTCAACTGGTATGGGGCAGTTTATTCTGATATAAAAAACATATTTGATGTCTCAGGAATGACTCCTGAAGAAGCTGCAGCAGAAATGATGGACCAGTTCCATCTTTGTGACGACAGGGGGGATGACAGATGTATTTAAGAAAAATCAAGCGGCCGCAGGGAATCTACCTGGCAATTCAGGAAAGTTACTATGACAGCGCATCAAAACAAAGCAGAACCCGCACAGTGCAAAGCCTTGGTTATCTGGAGGCCCTGAAAAAAGAGTATGATGATCCTGTTGCTTATTTTACCAGCAAAGCCGCTGAAATGACTAAGGAGAAAAAAAGAAGCAGGTCGCATATTTTTACTATTGATTCCACAGAAAAAATGACTACGGATACTGATGACGTTAAAAATGCAGGCTATGGTGTTTTGAAAGCCCTTTATAAACAGCTTGAACTCGATAAGTTCTGGAACTGGAAGACCAGAAATCTTTCCATCAGATACAGCGTTGACAAGATATTCAGGCTGCTTGTATTCTCCCGGATACTTATGCCGGCCTCAAAGAAAGGCACTTTCGATGACAGGGGGTTTTATTTTGAAGACTTTGGGGATTTTTCCCTTGATGATGTCTACCATGCTTTAGATATCATTTGTGAGAATAACGTGTCTCTCCAGAAATGGATCTATGACCATTCCGGGAAGATATGCGAAAGGGATTTATCTGTTTCTTACTTTGACTGTACGAATTACTACTTTGATATCGGGCGCTCTGACATGGACATCCTTGATGATGACGGCAATCCTGCCGATAAAAATGGAAATCCTGTTCCGGCTAAATACAGGAAACGCGGGCCTGAAAAGAACCATCGTCCTGATCCTATCGTTGAAATGGGACTGTTAATGGACAGAAGGGGAATCCCTCTTGCTTTTGACCTGTTTCCCGGAAACGAATCCGAAAAGGTTCATATGCGCCCGATCATAAACCGTATAAAAAATGAATTTTCGGACAGCCGTATCATATTTGTCGCAGACAGGGGATTAAATACATCCGACAACATCTATTACCTTAACGGGGATAACAAAGGAGAGATAAATGAAAGGGATGGATACGTTTACGGCCAGTCTGTCAGGGGCGCAGACGCAGAATTTAAAACCTGGGTACTGGGTGGGAACTACGTTACGGATAAGATCGTGGATGATGATGGGAAAGAAATAACTTTTAAACATAAATCAAGGATACATCCTAAAGAGCTGCATGTGAATGTAACAAAGCCGGGGCAGAAAAAGAAATCCAAGAAAACAGTATCCATAGACCAGAAGCAAATGGCTTACTATTCCGAAAAATATGCGAAAAAACAAAAAGCCGACAGGGAAGTAATGATACAGCGGGCAAAAGATCTGATCAAACACCCCAAAAAATATGATAAAGTGACTTCTGCCGGTTCAGCCGCTTATGTCCTGAATATCTCTTTCAGCAAAGATACCGGGGAGATCGTCGATGGCAAAGCACTGGAACTGGATCTTGAAAAGATAAAGGAAGAAGAAAAATATGACGGATACTATTCTATAGTTACAAGTGAGTTAAAGATGCCGGATATGGAAATGAGGGAAATCTACCGGGGGCTGGCCCGGATAGAAGATACCTTTAAGATATCAAAATCCGAGTTTGATTCAAGGCCTGTTTTCGTATGGACCAATAATCATATCGATGCCCACTTTGCGACCTGCTTTACGGCACTTGTCCTTATAAGGCTCCTTCAGGCAAAGCTTGATAATAAATATCCTGTGGGCAGGATCATAAAATCCCTTAAGGACTACTGCTGCATTCCGCTTGATAAGAACAACTACCAATTCACATATTTTGATGAAATACTAAAGTCTATAGGGAAAGCATTTGATATGACTCTAGATAATAAATACAGAACCCGTCAGGAAATACAGCGGCTTTTACGCTACTAAAAATATTTTTATTACTTCAAAAAAGTTCCCATTACGCTATACAGAGAAATCGGCGCAGCCCAGTGT
>OFFZ01000647.1_pt1 | contig 20545 bp, 19 predicted proteins | sample 1521631 | NCBI WGS metagenome assembly OFFZ01 (sample SAMEA3504102, study PRJEB24116) | mouse gut metagenome | biome: mouse gut; feature: mouse-associated habitat; material: faeces | place: Denmark | collected 2011 | reverse complement strand
GGTCAGGATTCATGGTGTCCAGCGGCATGAGGAGCGCTTCTTTGGCAAGAGCCGGGGCCAGATCGAAGGTGCCGCCTACTCCCACCCCCACAATTATCGGCGGGCAAGGGTTCGGCCCTGCCGACGTGACCGTTTCCAGCACAAAATCTTTGACTCCCTGAACGCCCTTGGAAGGAGCAAACATGGCACAGCGCGACATGTTTTCCGCTCCTCCACCCTTAGGCAGAAAGCGGATACGTAATCCTTCGCCGGGCACGAGATCGAGATGCAGAGACAGGGGAGTGTTGTCGCCGGTGTTGGCCCGCGTGAGGGGGTGGCACATGGAGTTGCGCAGATAGCCCTTGGCATAGGCGTTTCGCGTGGCTGCCTCCAGTGTGGCGTGAAGGCCGGGGCCGTCCACTCGGGCGTTTTCTCCCAGCTCCACAAAAAAGACTGCGGTGCCGGTATCCTGACAGACAGGCAATCCTTTTTCTTCCGCGTAGTCGGCATTGGCCAGCAGCTGGCGCAACACTTCCCGCCCCTGCGCAGAGCGTTCTTGCGTGCAGGCTTTTTGCAGCGCACTGCAAACGTCCGGAGGCAAGGTGCGGGAAACGGAAAGGATCAGGGCTTCGACAGCCTGACGCAGACGCTCGGCGGAGATTGTACGCATAAGAAAACTCCAGTGCGTTTCAAGGCTGAAATACACTACGCTCTGTTGCAGAATAATGTTGAAAATATCCTTGACCGCCGGAGGCGCGAGCGCGGAGAGCTATGGAGGCCGAGCCGAAGGCCGCGCAATGTTTCGCGGAGCGGAGCCTTTGGGCGGCGCAAACCAGCCGTGGATGCATGCTGCCGCCTGTGCCGGAATACAAATACACCTCCCGCACAGCGTTATCAACATGGTTCTACAGCACAACCGAAAACATCCTGTTGCTGAAAGTAGCTGCCAGCCAGCCCTTATGCTCTGACCAGCAGGTTCCACGCCTCCGCCAGCGCCGGTGTGAAAAAATGGGACTGAACGCAGCCGCGTCCATGTCCCATTTTGTGGTCGTCAAAAATAAGCTGTTAAATACTGTTAAATCTTGACATGCAGATGCGATTTCGAGGACTTGCTGACCATGACCTTGGCGGGACGCAACAGGCGTTCCTTCAATTTATAGCCTTTTTGCATCACGTTCAAAATATGTCCTTCATCCATTTCCGCGCTTTCTTCCTGCCCCATGGCCTCGTGAAGTTCAGGATCAAAAGGTTCACCCGGTCGGCCGACAACTTCAAGCCCGTGGGTCTTTAATGCGTCCAGCAACAGCTTGCGCGTCATTTCCACACCCATAAGCATGTCTTTACAGGCTTCCACCTTACTGCCGTACTGGAGCGCAAGATCAAAGTTATCCAACGTGGGCAGGAGATCGGCCAGTACGCTTTCCGCCGCATAGCGCATCTGTTCGTCGCGTTCGCGCTGCATGCGTTTCTTGAAATTGTCCATCTCGGCAAGAGCGCGCAGCCGGGTTTCTTCTGCTTCCTTGCCCACATCACAGGCCGGGCACAGCTGTTCCCTGCACAGGCGCTCCAAATCCGCTCCGTCAGGAGTGCCATTCCCTGCCGGCAAGTCCTGTTCTCCATCCATATGTTCAGGTCCGGCATTCCGCATGTCGGGCTTCTGTTCTTCTTCAAAATGGTGATGCTTGCTCATGGTCAAAAATCCTCCGGTCTTTTCTCAAAGTAGACATGAACGGTCAGCTGTCAAGCCTGACAGGATCAGGCCCGCTCATGCGTCAACAGATACAGTTCCGTCGCCATGCGATCCATGACCAGCGCGGGATTGACCTGGGCCTGAAGCGCCTCCTGGCATTGGGCGAACAGTTCATCCGTCGCGGGAACAAGCCGATCCGGCAAATGGCCGAGTATCCTGCCCAACCCCGAGTTTTCCCGCCCCGTGAGCCGTTCCGCCAGCGCTTTCTGGCCGGCAAGGACAATACGCTGGGCCAGAGCCGCATCCAATGCGCCCTTGACGGATGTACGCTCGAACCAGCCCCGGCCGGAACCGACAAATTCCGCGAGAGAAAGCGCCCAGTCCCGGACAGGATCAGGCAAGGGGCGCGAAGGATCAGGCCAAGGCAGAGTCAGAACCCATCCGCGCGATACCAGTGTTGGAAGCAAGCGCTCACGCTGCGGCATGGTAAATAAAAAGCAACTGTCCGGGCAAGGCTCTTCCAGAGATTTTAACAGAGAATTCGCGGCCTCAATACCGAGGGACTGCGCTTCCAGCACGATGACCACCCGCTTGCGGCCGAAGCGCGGGGCTTCCCCCAGCAAGGGGCGCAGTTCGCGTACCTGATCTATCTTGATACTGCCTTCGCGTCCGTCCAGAACCACAAGGTCGGCAAAAAGCCCCGCGCCGATGCGCAGACAGGACGGACATGCCAGACACGGGCCGACTTCCGCGCTCCCGTCTTTCGGCCCGCATTGGCCGACATTTTCACAGTTGAGCAACGCAGCCCACCACAGGGCCAGCCCCACCCGTTCGTTCAACTCCCCGCCTTCCACATGCAGCAATTGCGGCGGACGCTCCGCAAGCGTCGCCACACGCTCGCGCACCCGCTGCAAATTCGGCACAAGGGCAGAAGAAAAGGCCGTTACAGCCTCTTCCCGGCTGGGCAAAACCTCATCCGCCGCGGCAGCGGCTTTGGCCCGGGAAGGAGCCTTGGCGGCCTTTTTCGTTTCAGCCATGAGGCGTACGATTAACGCCGGATCGTCTGGTTACGATCCGGGCCTACGGAAATGAATCCCGCTTTGACACCCATGAGTTCCTCAACCCGTTCAATATAGCGGCGGGTATTCTCCGGCAACGCATCCCAACTTGAGCAGGAAGAAATGTCCTCCTGCCAACCGGGCAGTTTTTCATAGATGGGGGTCACGCGGGCCAGAGCATTGGGCGTCTGCGGAGGATAAAGAACTTCCTGCCCCTGGAACCTGTAGGCGACGCAAATCTGGATTTCATCAAGCCCGCCGAGCACGTCGATCTTCGTCAGGGCAATGGTGGTCGGGGCGCACAGGCGCGCCGTTTCACGCAACACAACAGCGTCAAGCCAGCCGCAGCGCCGGGCACGGCCGGTAGTAGCGCCGAACTCGCCGCCCTTCTGCTGCAAATGCATGCCAAGCGCCCCGTCAAGCTCCGTGGGGAAGGGGCCGGCCCCCACACGGGTGGAATACGCCTTGACGATGGCCACACGGGTGTCGATGGAATTACTGGGCACGCCGGACCCCACAGAGGCATTGTCGGCAATAGTATTGGAAGACGTCACATAGGGATACGTGCCGTGGTCAATATCCAGCATCACGCCCTGCGCGCCTTCAAACAGAGCCTTGCGGCCATCCTTTGCGGCGTCCGACAGCACTGCGCTGGTGTCGGCCAGATAGGGCAGGATGCGCGGCGCAAGGGAAATAAGGCGGCCCTGCACTTCCTGCGGATCCATGGTGGGCACGCCGTACAGCGAGGCAAAGAGAACGTTTTTCTCACGCAAGGCTTCCGTCACCTTGCGCAACACCAGGCCTGGTTCAGCCAGGTCGCCCGCACGAATACCGACGCGGGCCTTCTTGTCTTCATAGCAGGGGCCGATGCCCCGCCCCGTCGTACCTATTTTCGCCTCGGCGCTGTGGCCTTCACGGGCGGCGTCAACGGCGCAGTGGTACGGCATGATCAGATGGGCCTTGGGGCTGATTTTCAGGCGGTCGGGGCTGACATCGATCCCCTTGGCCGCCAGGGCGTCCACTTCCTCCAGGAAGGTCTTGGGATCAAGCACCACACCGTTGCCGATGACGCACACCTTGCCGGGATGCAGGATGCCGGACGGGATAACGTGCAGGATGTATTTTTCGCCGTCCACAATGACAGTGTGCCCTGCATTGTTTCCGCCCTGGAAACGTACTACAAGGTCAACCTCGCCGCTGAGCAGATCGACGATTTTGCCCTTGCCTTCATCGCCCCATTGAGCCCCGATGACGGTAATATTACCCATCTCCCTCTCCTTGGTCGTCCATACACGACGGAAAATCTTCGGCGTTCATCCGACAGGACGCGCCAAGTCATTGTTATACGGGCGTTTGCAAAAGGCGTCAACCTTCATGTCCGGACTTCATATCCATAGAAAATACACCCGGTTATTACGCCCGGAAAACAGGCTGAACGGGGCTGGCGACATGCTGTGCGCGCAGATAGGCAAGAGCTTCCCGCATGACGCATAAGGCGCGCTCCATACGCGCGGCGTCCGCCTGCGGCCCCATATGGCCCAAACGAAACACACGGCCCGCCATCGGCCCCAGACTGCCGCCGACCACAAGCCCGCGCCGGGCCAGTTCGTCACGCCATACCGGCCACTCCACGCCTTCCGGCACACAGGCGGCAGTAACAGTCGGGGAATTGACAGCCTCCGGACGAGTCCAGAGTTTCAGACCGATACGGGCCAACCCTTCCCGGCATTGCTGCCCCACGGCTTCATGCCGCGTAAAAATCTGTTCCAACCCTTCGTCCAGCATGGCGGACGCGGCGGCGTGCAGCGCGGCCACACCGAACCAGTTGGGCGTATAGGGAAAACGCATGGCATCGGCTTCCGCCCCATGAAAAGGCAGCAGCGCATCGTAGCCCTGATAGCCGACTTCGGCCATACGCGCCCAAGCGGCGTCGCTCACGGCCACCATGCTCATATCCGCCGGGCAGCCAAAGCATTTCTGGGATCCGCCAAGCAACATGTCCACATGCCACGCATCGGCCTCGACCCTCGCCCCGCCCAGGCTGGCCACGGCATCCACTGCGAACAGGGGGACGCCGTGCTCCGCCTTGAGACAGCCCAGCGCTTCCAGCGGATTCAGTGTGCCCGAGGGCGTTTCGCAGTGCACGGCGGTAAGCAGGACAGGGCGCACGCGGCGAATTGCCTCGTCCACAAGCTCCAGCGCCCTTTCATCAATGGTCGAATCGTAGGGCAGGGAAATTTTCTCCGCCCGGCAGCCCATAGCCGCAGCCATATCCGCAAAGCCGTCCCCGAACACGCCCGTCCCCACGGACAACACCATATCCCCCGGCTTGAGCACGCTTTTCATCGCTCCCCACAAGGCGACCATGCCTTCGCCGGTGGGCAGAACCACTTCGTGTTCCGTACCCGCGAAACGCCGCAACATGCCGCACGTGGCCTTGTACAGTTGCAGATATTCCGTGCCGAAACGGGGCGGGCCGTAATCACGGCGCAGAGCTTCGGCCGCTGCCGGGTGCAGGGTGACAGGGCCGGGATAGAACGGCAATTCAACATAGGAAGCAAACATGGCAAACCTCGGTATATGTTTCAATCCACAGTCGCCCCCTTCCTGCCGGCTGACTCCGCAGCCGGCGGACAGGGAACATGGGGATTCCCCCTCCCTGAAGAAAGGGAAGCAAAAAGGGATTTCATCGCCTTTGCCGTTTTGTCAAGTTCGCTTTTTCGATCGCTCTGTTGCGGAATAGGGAATACAAAGTATTCAGTATGGGATGGTACCAATCAGCCCCACACGGACAAGCCGATGTTGTAGGCCGCAACCGCCACGCCATAGGCCAGCAGCGTATTGAACACCACGGAGAACACCAGCCAGCGCCAGCCTCCGGCCTCATTCTTGATGACCACCAGAGCCACGAAGCACGGGGAATAGAGAAGAACAAAGAGCATCAGGGAAAGGGCGTTGGCGCGCGACCAGTCAGGCTGGGTGGCCAGGGTTTCCGCCAGAGAGCCGACGTCTTCAGGGTCAATTTCACCAAGTGAATACGCGGTGCCCAGAGTGGATACAAGGGCTTCCTTGGCGGCGATGCCGCTCACCAGGCCGACGTTGGTGCGCCAGTTGAAACCGGCGGGACGGGTCAGGGGTTCGAGCGCCATGCCCAAACGCCCCCCCACAGTATTCTGAAGCTCTGCCTCGGCCAGATTCTGCTGAGCCAGGTCAAGTTCATTTCGCGCCGCTTCGCGGGCGTCGTCGGAAGCATCGGAAGGCAGAGCTTCCAACTTTTGTTCAGCGGCAGCAATGGCCGCCTCATAGGGCGCGGCGGTCTGTTCATCAAGCTGAGGGAAGGTCATGGCGGCCCAAATCAGAATGGACGCGGCAAGCAGCACGGTTCCGGCCTTCTTGATATACATCCAGGCACGTTCCCAGCAATGGATGCCGATGGCGCGCAGGGTAGGCAGGCGGTACGGGGGCAATTCCATGACAAAGGGAGTGGATTCCCCCTTGATGACAGGGGAACGAAGTAGCCGGGCAACGACCAGGGCACAGACCCAGCCGGCAAGAAGCATACTCATCATCACGGTCGCTTCACTGCCGGGGAAAAAGACGCCAGCCAGCAGCAAGAATACCGGAAGCTTTGCGCCGCAAGGCATATAGGGAAGGGTCAGCAAGGTGGCCAGCTTCTCCCTGGGACTGCGCAGCGTACGCGTGGCCATGGCGCCGGGAATGGCGCAGCCGCCCGCTATGCCGCCTGCGGTGATATAAGCCATCATGGAATTGCCGTGCAGACCGAACGCACGGAAGATGCGATCCACCATATAGGCCATGCGCGCCATATATCCGGTGTCTTCAAGAAAAGCTACAAAGGCGAACAGGATAAGCACCAGAGGAACAAAGCTCAGTATGCCGCCCAGCCCGGCAATCAGACCATCGACCACCAGAGACTTAAACATTCCTTCGGGCAGCAAATCGGAGGAAACCTCGCCCATCCAGCCGAAGATATCTTCCACCCAGCCTTGCGGATACGCGCCAATCACAAACGTTGCCTGAAACACCAGATATAAAACAGCCAGCATGATGAGCGGCCCAAGCAGCGGGTTAACCAGAACCTTGTCCAGTTTGTCGCTGAGAGCGAGGCGGTCGCGATCCCCCACATGGGTGATGATGCCGTCTTTCAACATACCCCGGATAAACCCGTAGCGGTAGTCGGAAATAACAGCTTCCGGTGAAGTTCCCGTAGTGGAACGGATATGGGCGCTCACGGCATTGTATTCGGCACGCAGCACAGCTTCAAGCCGGGAATCGGCGGCCTGAAGCCGGTGCCAGGCTTCGGTGTCTCCCTCAAGCAGTTTGACTGCGAACCAGCGCACGGGAACAGTTGTTTTCCAGATCCCGGCCTCCGTAATCTGTTTCTCCATGGAGGTCAGCACCGGATCAAGATCAGAACCGTATGAAATCTGCAATCCCTCGCGGGCCGACGCCGAGCGCCCGATTTCAAGGGCGGCGGAAAGCGCTGCGTCCAATCCTTCCCCGGAGCGGGCCACTGTCTCTATAACAGGAGAGGAAAGCGCACGGGAAAGCCGGGCCGTGTCGATCTGATAGCCAACCTTGCGGGCTTCATCCATCATGTTCAAGGCAAGAACGAGGGGCTGCCCCATTTCCAGCAACTGCACCGTCAGGTACAAATTGCGTTCCAAGGCGGAAGCATCAGCCACGTCAATAACGGCCAGCGGCGGGTTTTCGGTCAGTTCCCTGCGAACGACGACCTCTTCCATGGAATAGGCGGTCAGAGAATAGGTGCCGGGGAGATCAACCAATTGCACGGCCTGTCCACGAGTATGCGCCACACCTTCCTTGCGTTCCACCGTCACGCCGGGGTAGTTGCCCACATGCTGCCGCGCGCCTGTCCAGGCATTGAACGCCGTGGTCTTGCCGCAGTTCGGATTACCCGCAAGGGCAATGCGCGGGCGGCCTTCTGCGTAACCGAGCACCGCCCCGTCGTGTTTGACCTCCGCGCTTCTGATTTGCCGCGCCTGACTCATGCCTTCACCTCCACGCTGATATAATCCGCTTCACGGTTACGCAGGGCCAAAGTGACTCCGGACAGACGCAAGGCAACCGGATCTCGCAATGGGGCATGCCCCACCACTTCCACTTCCACTCCGGGAACCAGCCCCATATCACGGATGCGGCGGCCCACTTCGCCATCTGCTCCCACACGCAAAATGCGGCCTTTCTGGCCTTCCTTCATTTCCCTCAATCCTATGGATTTGCTTTCCATCATGGTTAGGAACTCCTTTCTCGTATCCTCTCCGTCCCGCGCGGCGCGGGGCATGGGCAATTCAGCCGCTGACCACTTGACGCGTCATTTCACGATCATTTTCGCGTCCATGCGACTCCGCCGTCTCTCCGGCACCATACAGCCATGGCTTCGACCCGCTGCGCCAGGCTTGCGCATGGCAGATCATAGTGCGAAATATTTCATGTTGCGGAGCACCAGCCGCAACGTTTCACTGTCCGCTCAAAATAAAAATTGAATTCTATATTCAAAAATAGCGCAAAAAAATTACTCTGTTGAGATTATGGTGTTACCCTTTCCTTGCAGAAGGGCATATTGACGATCCGTCTTTCGGCGCACGAGAACAGCCGCTGCACCCGCAGCCGCAGCCGCCCCCCCTTGCCGTGATCGCCTGCCGTGCCTTGCGCACAACATACAACAGCGCCAGCACAATAATACCCCCAACAATCATTCCTTGCATAACCACTCCCTTATCATACGGCAAATTTTTACCGATCCGGCGGTATTCTTCTCATGTGATCGGGAAATTCTTCCCGACGACCTCTACTATGGCAATGCCGACCTTTTCTGTCAAGAAAAATGAAATACAATTTCAATTCTTTTTATATATTCTCATTCGATCCTATTATCTTGACCGCCGGAGGCGCGAGCGTTAGCGCGTATGGAGCGACTCTGAGGCTGCCTGGGGCATCAAAAGCCACGACTCTCAAGCCCTGCGCACAGGCGCTCCATATCAAGATGCGTCTCCAACACGTCAGCCAGACGTTCCAAAGAGGCGTCCGGTGAACACGGCGTCACGCCCCTTGCGCTCTTGCCTCTCCGGCGTCGCAGCCGGTTCAGAAAAGCGCAGCGCCAGGTGTCATCGTCAAAAAGTCCGTGCCCATACGTCCCCCAAAGCGCGCCTTTTCCCCCTTCTTGTTCCCGCATCCAGCCATGTTCCTCGCCATTGGCTGTCCGCGTCCAAACCTGTGGCAAGCCTTCCGCCGCCCCTGCCGGGCTTTGCGGCCCGAAAAGCTCCGTTCTGCCGTGGTGGATTTCATAGACGGTCAGAGGAAGCCCCAGTATCTCGTCCCGTGCCGTCGCTCTGCGTAAAATTTTGCCGGAGGTCAACGTTGTGACCAGGGGCAGAAGGCCGAAACCTTCCTCCACATGCCCCGCAGCATCTTCCAGGCCTTCCGGATCGGCAATGTATTTGCCCATCATCTGCATGCCGCCGCAAATACCGAGAATGTCGGCTCCTCCTTCCCGTTCCGCTTCCGCGCGCAGGGCCGTTTCCATACCGCTTTCCCGCAGAGTACGCAGGTCAGATGCTGTACACTTACTGCCGGGCAGGATAATCAGGGCAGGATCCCCCAGTTCATCAGGACACTTCGCCGCACGCACGCGTACCCCCGGTTCCGCCAGCAGGGGATCCAAATCCGAAAGATTGCTCAGGTAAGGCAGGTCAACAAGAACCACATCAAGTTCATCCTCCGGCGCTTCTGTCCGCGCGTCCCCCTGTCCTCCGCCCGGCTCGCGGCGCAAGATGCGCCCGGCCCGGTACGCCACGGAATCCTCTTCCGGCAGAAGCAGTTTTTCCACCCAGGGCACCACGCCGAGAAAAGGTTTACCCGTCAGGGCTGTCACCGCGTCCAGGGCAGGCGGCAGCAACGAGGCGTCTCCGCGAAACTTGTTGAGCAGCAATCCGTCCACCATGTCCCGTTCCCATGCTTCCATCAACGCCAGCGTACCTACCAATGAGGCGAAGACTCCCCCGCGGTCGATGTCCCCCACGAGGATCATGCGCGCGCGGGCTTCCCTGGCCATACGGGCATTGGCAAGGTCGGTCGCCTTGAGATTGATTTCCGCCGGGCTGCCCGCGCCTTCCAGAATCATGAGATCTCGTCCTTGTGCGAGTGAGGCGTAGGCTTCACAGACCTCGCGGAACAGTGCGGGCTTGAGCTGTTCATATTCCCGCACCCGATAATGGCCGCGCGCCTCCCCCAGAACAATGACCTGGGACCCCGTGTGCGACTGCGGCTTGAGCAGCACCGGGTTCATCCGGACATCGGGACGCAGGCCGCAGGCCCGCGCCTGAAGCGCCTGAGCCCGCCCCATCTCCTTGCCGTCATCCGTTACAGCGGAATTCAGCGCCATGTTCTGCGACTTGAACGGTGCGACGTTCAGCCCGCGCCTGGCAAAGAGGCGGCACAGCCCGGCGGCGATCAGACTTTTTCCGGCATCGGACGAAGTGCCCAGCACCATAATCGCCGGAGGCAGATCGGCGTGGCCGAGCAAGCCGCAAGGCAGTGATACAGAAGGGTGTGACATGATTTTCTCCCGAAATATGGCAGCCGCAAGTATGCCGGGAGCGCGCTGTCCTTGCAATACTCCACGCAAGACGCCATGCCGCAAGGCTTTGCACGCCACGTCTCCAAGACATTCTGTTGCAGAACCATGTTGATGGCGCTGCGCGAGACGTGTATTTCTAGCACGGCACGGGCGGCACCCCGGACAGGACGTTCAGTCCCACAGGCTCCACGCTGCCGGAGCATCCGCGGGTGAATTGCGGACAGTTTTCGTAAAAAGGGAGAAAACATGATTGCGGCATATATCGGACTGGGCTCCAACCTTGGAGATTCACCGGCGCAGCTGAGGCGCGCACTGGAAGAACTTGCTCTACTGCCGGATCTGCGGCTGGACGCCGTTTCATCCGTTTTTCGCACCGAGCCTCAGGGGCGGAAGGCACAGCCCTGGTTCAGCAATATGGTTGCGAAGCTGTCGTGTTCGGAAAAATGGACGCCGCAGAATCTGCTGCGGGAATTGCTGGCTCTGGAAACACGGATGGGGCGCACACGTGATCCGCACGATCATTTCGGCCCTCGGATCATTGATATTGATCTCTTGCTGTTTGGAGATGAAGCGGCGCATATTTCGGGTGACCCCGCGCTCGAATTGCCGCATCCGCGCCTGCATGAACGGGCCTTTGTCCTGGTCCCCTTGCATGAAATCGCTCCCCGGCTTATTCTGCCGGACGGACGCGCCGTTTGCGCCCTGCTGGCAGCTCTGCCCCATCGGGTGGAAGAAGACAGAATATACCAGTAAAGAGTCTCCCAAAGGAGTCCCGCATGATTTTCAAGGTTGTCATTTTCGCGCTGGTCGCTTACGCGCTGTATCGTATGTTTATGAATGACAGACAAAAGAAAGAAGAGAAATCGACCAGGGAGCAGGAAAGCCGCGTGGCTTCCGGCGAAATGGTTAAGGATCCGGTATGCGGCGCATACGTGGAAAAAGACAGCAGCCTCACAGTGCGTAACGGCGAAGTTGTGCATCATTTCTGCAGCTATGAATGCAGGGAAAAATACCTCAAGCAGCTTGAAGAACAGGGTAAGCTTGAGCGCTGACTTCATCAAGTGAAACACGGGCTGGCTTTGCGGCAACGGATGTTGCCGCCTGTGCCGGAGCAAAACCATACGCGCCGCGCCGCGCTATCAACACGCTTCTGTGACAGAGCCAGGCGGAATTGCCGCGTGAAAAAAACAGCTCCGTGGAACGAAATTTGGATTGCCACAGACAGCTTATTCCGCTCCCTTGGCCCGCAGGCTGACCACGCACTCCACGTGCGGCGTTTGCGGGAACATGTCCACAGGGCGCACGGCGAGGATTTCATATGCCGCCGCATCCCCGGTCGTCAGCCGCGCCAGATCGCGCGCCAATGTGGCCGGATTGCAGGAAACCAGCACCAGACAACCGGGGCGGGCGCGCAGGATGGCCTGTGTGGTTTTTTCATCCATGCCCGCGCGGGGCGGATCACAGACCAGCAGCTCAGGCGGCCCGAAGCGGCGGAAGTATTCACCCAGGCGCGCGGCGTCAGCGCATTCAAAACGGGCCTGTGGAAAGGCGCCGGCATTTTGCCGCGCCAGTCTCACCGCCGGAGCGACGTTTTCCAGCCCCAGCACATGCTCAAAATAGGGGGCCATGGTCAGGGCCAGGCCGCCCACGCCGGAATAAATATCCCAGCAGGAAGGCAGTTTGCCCGCACCTGTTTTCCACTGTTTGCCGGGCATGCGATTCGCCGCGCCTTCAAGTGCCTCCAGCGCCATGTTCAGGGCTTCGCCATACAGCTTTGAAGCCGTAGGCCCGTTGACCTGAAAAAAGGATGCGTGGCCGAGCCGAAGCCGAAGAGGCTCATTATGTCCGCCCGGCGTACGGGGCAAATCCAATATTTCTGTTAACTCTGTCCGCCCTGTGCTGAAGGGCGTGCTTTCCCCGTAGGCCACATCGCTTTTCGCCTGACGTACGCTGTGTGCGAAGCCGTCAACCATGCCGGACGCGACAAGTTCTTCGCCCAGGCTGCGGATACATGCAGTATCGCATTCTTTGACGGGCGCGGTGATCAGTTCCGCCAGCAGCGCACCGCCCGCCTCGCGCAATACGGCGTGGCGCAACAGGCCGTTCTGTCCGTCCCAGGCGCTCAGGCCGGAATGCTGTGCCGCCTCCCGCAGGGCGCAAAAGGCGGCCATCATACGCGGGGAAGCCAGCAGACAGGAAGAAGTTTCCACCACTTCGCGGGAATTGCGGCGACGCAATCCCAGGAGGGGATGGCCTTTCACGCCGGGAGCGAAGGCAAATTCCATTTTGTTGCGGCATCCCCACTCCGCAGAGGAAGGAATGATGGGCCGCAGAATATGGGGGGAAAGCCGCAGTTTGCCGATACGAACAAGAGCATCCATGAGCAGGCGCTCTTTCCAGGCAAGTTGCCCGGTATAGGGCAAAGCCTGCCAGGGGCAGCCGCCGCAATCCTCCGCATGGGGGCAGGGGGCGGGGCGTTCTCCGCCCATATTGCCTGGAACCGGAGCGAGCACGCGCACAAGTTCCGCTTCAAGCATGCGTTTGCCGCCTCCCGCGCGTTGCGGAGCGACGCGGGCCAGTATGCGCTGGCCGGGCAAACCTCCGCGCACGAAAACGACAGGTTCCCCCTCCCGACGGGCCACGCAACGTCCGTCGTGGGCAAAGCCGGTCAGAACGAGTTCAAGATCGGTTGTGGTGCCGTGGTGTGGACAGGATATGGTTGAAGCGTCGCGCATGGCGTCTCCCGGTTTTTTATGAATGCTCTCTTTCAAATTTGAGCTGAACGCCCCCTGAACCGCCGGAGGCGCGCCGTGGTACGCCTGGAACGACGCCGGCCGTGGATGCACGCTGCCTTATCTGTGCTGTCGCCATTCGCAAGGCTCCTTCGTCGCCTGACGACTGCCGCTCGCCCGTGCGGAACACGGGCTGCCTTGCGGCAACGGATCTTGCCGCCCGTGCCGTATTAAATATATGTCACGCACAGCGCCATCAACACGGTTCTCCAACAGAGCCAATCCAGATACAGCCTTTATCTTTATGGCGTGTCACCTGTATAACCGGAAAAAGCTCGCCTGTCAGGCCGAGAGCTGATGATTTCCTCCCTCGCTTGACTTTTTCAACCCTGCCGGGGCATACTGAAAAAGTGCTTTTATGCCGCACCGCGGACGCGGCGGGTACAAGTCTTAAGCCAAGGAGCGCGCGCCATGTTTTCCCATCTTGTTGAAAGTGCCATGCATTCCACCCCGCAGGGATTTGTGGGCGTGGGCCTGATTTTCGTCTATTTTGTCATCATGATGTGCGCCATTGTGTACCGCATCAAAAAGGGCGACCACATGCAGCACTAGCCCTCCGCAACATGACATGTTTCGGAGGACAAGCCGTCAGATGCAAACCGGGCGCGGCGGCAAGGCCGGGTTTGCTCGCCGAAGCCACGCTTTCGGCAAAGCGAGCCTGGCATTGAATACGATGCAGACTCAAGTAGAATCGTGTTGATGGTGCTTGCGTGACGTGTGGCTTTGCTCTGGTATGAGCGGCAACGTTCGTTGCCTCAAGGTAGTATTGTATCCACGGCCGGTTCGTTTGCGACTTCGTGCGGTCAAGGATATTTCCACCACTTTAGCCTATGCGGGAGATACGGTATGTTTCGTCCCCACGGTCTGGTTTCAGGCTGTGGGGATTTTTACTGCTTTTTACCGGTGCAATACGAAATACGCCCAGCCGCGCCATGAGTGCGGCAAAAGCGTTATGAGCCTGTTCGACTGCAAGCCGGGAAGCCGCGTCATCGATCTCGGCTGTGGCAGCGGAGTGCTCACAACAACGTTCGCGGAACGCGGTTTTTCCGTACTTGGTGGAGAGCCTTCTGACGCCATGTTGGAACGGGCGGCATGACTTTCCGGAACTTCAATCCTGTTCTGCAACAGATCACCTTTGAATATCGTGCTCCGGTGTTTGAGCGATAATTCCCCATACTTTCTGAGCTATCAGGCAAAAATTGATTTCCGGGGCAGATGTGGCGTGTTCAATTGACAAAATGCCATGTTCCGGGGGATTATCGGGGAGAAGTCCCTCTTTGCCCGGCGGCTTGCAAACTGCCGCTTTCAGGGAATGGACTGCATTCCTGCGGCGTGCCTTCCCTGAAGGGTGAGGCTTCAAACCACAAAGGAATTTTTGATGAAGTACCTCATTCTTGAAGATTTTTCCGGTCAGCCGGTGTGTTTTCTCTTTCCCCGGCGTGTCGATCATGGGGATATGCGCGATCAGTTGCCCTACGGCAAAGTCATCTCCGCAGGTTACACCGAACTGCAAGACGGCCGTTTCGTCTGCACCGGCGGCTCGCAGGAACTGAACGCTCAGGCCCGCCCCGACGAGGACCCGGCCCTGCTGGCGGAATCGCTGCGCCACCGCAATACCTGATCACTTCCTGCCATGACAGGTTTCTGCGCTGCGCAACGCCTCCCTTCCGTGCTGATCACCGGTGCGGGAAGCGGCTGCGGCAAGACCACCGTTTCACTTGCGCTGATGGCTGCATGCCGAAAACGAGGGCTTTCCGTCCATCCGTTCAAGACCGGCCCGGATTTCATCGATCCAGGCTGGCATACTGCCGCATGCGGTGTCGCCTCCCTCAATCTCGACCCCTGGATGCAGAGCTGGAAGGAGTTTCCCGAGAACGCCGCGCACCAGCTTTTTCTCCATCCCCGGCCCCTCGCCGAAACCGGCGCTGTGCATTCCGCCCCCGACATTGCCGTCATTGAGGGCGCGATGGGGTTGTACGACGGGCTTCCGGGCGTTGCAGCCTCCGCTGCGGATGTGGCCCTTGCACTTCATATCCCCCTGCTGCTGGTTATCAATGTACGGGGCATGTCCGCCAGCGCCGCCGCCGTGGCCAGAGGGCTGGCCGGCCTGCGCCCCGGCCTCTCTGTAGCCGGCGCTCTTTGTGTCATGTCCGGGAGCGAACGGCACGAGGCTTTTCTGCGCTCAGCTTTTGCCGAATTCTGTCCGGATATTCCCCTGTTCGGGGTACTGCCCCGTATGGAAAACATCGCCCTGCCTTCGCGTCATCTTGGCCTGACCCAGGCCGCAGAATTTTGTCAACATGCCGAAGACGCAAGTTTTTTTGCCAGATTGGCGGATCTGGCTGAAACCCACATCGACCTCGATGCCCTGCTGACCCGCCTGCGCGACCTTGCGCCGTCTTTTCCTCCTTCCGGGAATACGTTTTTTTCTTCCCGGACAACACAGGCCGATGCAATGGAGGAACGTGGAAAACCGGTGCGCATCGCCCTTGCGCGTGACGAAGCGTTCAGTTTCTGGTATCCGGAAAACACCACTTTGCTGGAAAAGGCAGGCGCGGAACTTGTTCCCTTCTCTCCGGTGCATGATGCGGGGCTTCCCCCCGATTCGCATGGTCTTATTCTGCCGGGCGGTTATCCCGAACTGCATGCCGAACGTCTTTCCGCCAACGCTTCCATGCGCGAAGCGATCCGCCTTTTTGCCGAAGATCACACGGTTTACGGTGAATGCGGCGGCTTTCTCTATCTCATGACCGGACTGGAAAAAGACGGAAAAACCTTTCCTCTGTGTAACTGCCTACCGTTACGCGCCCGTATGGAGTCCCGCCACGCCGCCTTGGGCTACCGGGAAGCACAGGGGCTGTCCGGCCCCTGGAAAAATCTGACGGTGCGGGGACACGAATTTCACTATTCACGCGTACTCGAAAAATCTGCCGAGATTCCACCTCTCTGGGAACTGCGCATTCCTTCCGCATCCTCCTTGTCCGGCACATGCCGGGAGTGTGAAGGAGCGTCTCTCGGATATGTCTCGGGTTCCTATGTCCATCTGTCACTGCTTTCCCACCCTGATGCCGCGCGGAGCTTTGTCTCCTGCTGCCGCCCCTGAAAAGGATATGCCATGCCCAGCCCTGCCAGTCCGCTTTCCCCCGATGCTCAACAGGCCGCCGCACTGATTCCGCCGGACGATATTGAAGCGCGTTCTTTCGCCATTATTGACGGAGAAATTCCGGAACCGCGTCCCTTTACCGGCTACGCCTGGGAAGTTGCCCGGCGTCTGGTGCACACCAGCGGCGATATTTCCCTTCCCGGCGATCTCTATCTGCCGGATGAGTCCGTATGCGGCGGCGTGCAAGCCCTGCGGCGCGGCTGCGCCATTTTCACCGATACCCGCATGGCCTGTTCCGGCATTCCCGCCCGGCGGCTTGCCCCCCTGAACAGTTCCGTGCAATGCCTGCTCGACCTGCCCGGCGTAGCGGACAGGGCTCGAACCGACAACATTACGCGCGCCCGCGCCGCCATGCTTCTGGCCGGAAACGCTCTTTCCGGCAGTATTGTCGCCATTGGCAATGCCCCTACCGCATTGCTCACCCTGCTGCAATTACTGGGCGAGGGCCTGCCAGAACCAGCCCTGATCATCGGCATGCCCGTGGGCTTTGTGAACGCCGCCGAATCCAAGGAACTGCTGGTGCGCAGCGGACGCCCCTGCCTCGTGCTGCGCGGACGCAAGGGAGGCTCCCCGCTCGCCGCCGCGACGGTCAACGCCCTGGCCGTTATTGCGGGGCGCAGGCCTGTCGCGGCGACATAACCACGTTCGCTTCGCCGAAATCAAGCTTTCGGCGAAGCGAACGTGACGTTAAATGCAAGACATTCAACGTTGTATGCCTCTAGCAGGCACGAAGGGGGATTTCAAACGAACTTACCCCGCCAGATGCCGCAGGCCACGCAGGGCGCTGTTCAGCAAGGGCCGCAATTCGTCTCCTTTTATCAGCCACATCACTCCAAGGGCGACGGCAAGAAAGACATACTCCCCAAGGCTCCCGGTACGGCAGAGGTTGAGGGAAAAGCGCGGCGTCCGGGAAAACGGCATCAGCGGAACGCCCGAAGGCGTACACATATCCAGCAGAACATGCGCCATGCCTCCCAGCCCAAGCCCGGCCATCAGCACGGGCAGTTCCGTCAGGCCGGGAACCAGACGGGCCAGCCCGGGCGCGGCAAACGCGGCGATCCAGATCGCCAGCCACCAGCCCAGCCAGTGCGTCGTCCGGCGGTGAATAGCATAAAATGCCTTGCGTTCATTGGGGAACAGTCCGGCAACCTTCTGATCGATGACGTCCGGGGCGATGCTTCCCAACCATGCCGCGCCCACGGCCAAAGGAGGCAAGCCGGCCAACACCGCGGCCCCTGCCCCCACAATCTGATGCGTGACCCACTTCATGCGCTTTCTGTCTCCCCCCCGCGCACACGACGCGCTTGTTCCTGAGCACGGGCCTGCCATGCGGCCGCCGCCAGATCCGCGGACACTAGCGCGCGCCCGAAGGGCCACAGACAAGCTCCGCCCGTTTGACATGTTGTCAGGCAAAGGGCAAACCAATGACGGCCATGACACAGGCCGCCGGCGAAACCAGATGCCCGATGGCCAGCCGGATAATATGGCCCACGATGCCAAAGGCCGCGATACCGAATCATCCTGCCCGGTCAGCGTATCGCGCCGGACAAGATTATGCGCTCCCGGCCTCCGCACAACGAATTGCCAAGCCTTTTCCGGCAGTATAGAAAAAAACATTCCACCAAACAAGCAACCGGGCGCAAGCCCGTCAGTGGACTCCATGCGCATACTGTTCTGCACCCACGATATCGACAGCGGAGGATCGGGCCGCAGCCTGTCCATACTTCTGGAACATCTGGCGAAACGTCACACTGTTTCCCTGCTGTCCCTCATCCCTCCCTCTCCCGACAAAGCTCGCGCAGCCCGCTACCGTGAATTGGGCATCCCCCTTTCGGTTTTCCCCTGGGGCTGGCTCCCTGTGGACTTTGTCGGCTGCCCCGTCGATGCGGCCGCGCAAAAAAAACGCAGCGCACAGTTGCGCGACTTCATCCCTCAAGTCAAGCGCCTGAGCGAAAGTGCGGACGCAATATGCTTCAACGGGTATCCTTCTGCCAGTTTGGCGAGTGTTTTCCCCTCTTCCGTGCCCAAATATCTTATCGCCAGGGAGGTTCTTCAGGAGGAATCCCCCGGCTTTCCCTCGGTGGCCGCCTTTCTGCGCTCGCGGATCAGCCGTGCCATTGCCATCGGCCCGGTGGAGGCAGACCAGCTTGAACGGATGGGCGTCCCCTGTTCCCTTGTCTTTAATACCGGTTCAACCACGCCGGAATTTACGCCCCTCCCCCCTCTTTCACCGTTGCGCTTTGGAGCCTTCGGGCAATTTGTGCCCTGTAAGGGCATGGATACCCTGGCTCTGGCAACGGAAATTGCCGCTCCGGAACTGCGCAGGCACAACGCAACTGTTTACGTTTTCGGCGGCACGGGCAATCCTGCTCTCTCACCGCTGGAAGAGCCGGTGCGCAATTTTCTATGCCAAAAAAATCTGGAAGACGTGATGCGTCTGGAAGGCTGGACCAATAACGTGGAAACGCACATGAAAACCATGCATTGCATCGTGCGCCCCGACGCCACGGGGTCCCCCTGGGGAAGAGACATTATCGAAGCCATGAGCCTGGGGCGTCCGGTTCTGGCTACCGGCAGCGAAAATGTCTTCATTCGTGAAGGCCATACCGGCTGGCTGGTTGCCCCCGGAGACGCGCAAGCACTCGCGCGGGCGCTTGCCGGGCTGGCGCGCGCCCCTTCATTGCTGGGCCGGATGGCGAAGAATGCTTTCGACTTTGCACGGGAAAATTTTGACCCGGAAACAAATGCGGAGCGGATTGAAAGAATTCTGGCAGGAGGGTAGCGCAGCTTCACGAAGGACGGTTCTATGACAGAGCCTTACTGAGTTCGTATTGAAAATATTCAGCTGGTAGTGACTTCTTGTGCTTGGCCGAGATGATGGTTATGTTCAAATCATGAAAAAGAAGCTGCTTTCCCCTGTCAACGACCATGTTTTCAAGCGAGTGTTCGGCAAGCATCTGCGTGTTCTCGCAGGCTTTCTCAGTGCCGTTCTGGAAATGCCCATAGACGCCGCCGATATCCGCGTTCTTGATCCCAATTTCCGGGCGGAGCGTGATGATGACAAGCTCGGCGTTCTGGACGTGAAGGTAGAGACGCGGAACGGACTTATCGATGTGGAAGTTCAGGTTCAGCCTCACCTTCACCTCAAAAAACGCCTGCTCTATTATACGTCCCGCATGTTCGTGGAGCAGATTGACAAGGGGCAGAACTACGGCAAGCTCACCAGAGCCGTTTCCATCATGATTGTGGACTTTGAACTGGTAAAAACAGATTCAGCTTTTCACCACCGCTACCGCCTGTACGATCAGAAAAACAAGCTGGAATACTCCGATGCCCTTGAAATCAATGTGCTGGAGATTCCGAAGGTTCAGGAGGATGAGACTTCGCCAGTCAGCACATGGCTCAGGTTCTTTGCAGCGAAAACGGAGGATGAATTTATGCAGTTAGCCCAAACAAGCCCCGCTATGGAAGAAGCATGGGGAGTGATCAAGGAGCTAAGCGCCGATGAGCGCGAACGCCTGCTTGCTGAGGATAGAGAGAAGACCAGACGCGACAAGGCCGCTTATTATGAAACGGGACTTGTAGAAGGTATAGCAACAGGAATTGCCAGAGGGCGCGAAGAAGGACTTGTTGAAGGGCGTATGGAAGGTTACGCAACCATTATTACCCATATGCGCGCTCAAGGGCTTTCGCCAGAGCAGATCAGTTCCTTTACAGGAATAACTCTGGACGAAATTAATACGGTTATCTCAAGAAATTGAAATGGAACGAACTTATTTTGCCAGAGTCACCCTCGCGAGAGGGTGACTCCTAATGAAATAGAATTTCATATCGTATAAGGATTTTGCAATGTGTCTGTAGGAACTCCACCCAAAAACCTGCTATAGCACCACCCCTCCCCTCAAAAATTGCGTTAAACCCGGTTTTCGCAAATTTTCTCAGGGAGGGGTGTTTTTTAATAGGGATAAATGTTATTTAAATTGAAATTGTTAACACTAAACCCATTGCGTGGGCGACCACCTTTTCCATTTAACTGCGCATCGTGGTATATAACGCCCTGCTGTAAAAGAATGGACAAGCCAGCCTTGAGTTTTCTTGGAGAGCTGATGTCTTTCGCCATTACAAATCCTATTTCTCTTTCAGTAAAGAAAGAAACTTGATTTTTTTTCAGAGAATGTGCTATCAGGCCAGCTTCAAATATTCCTTGTTAGATCGGAAGAGAACACGTCTGAACTCCAGTCA
>OFFZ01000635.1_pt1 | contig 20774 bp, 19 predicted proteins | sample 1521631 | NCBI WGS metagenome assembly OFFZ01 (sample SAMEA3504102, study PRJEB24116) | mouse gut metagenome | biome: mouse gut; feature: mouse-associated habitat; material: faeces | place: Denmark | collected 2011 | reverse complement strand
TCAGGCCGGGTAGGGCTCCCCCCGGCGACGCCCTCGCGGGCGTTTCGGCTTATTCGCTTTTGGGCTCCAGGGCGTCCAGCTCGGCAGCTCGCTGCTCCATCGCCTCGGCCCGGGCCTTCTCTGCGCGGTAGCGGGCGACGGAGTCCTTGAAGAGTACGCAGCCCGGGTTATCTGCGCCCACGGCCATCTTGTCTGCGGCTTCGGCCATCCGAGCCCGGCTCGCCTCGGCCTCGTCGGTGACCATCACCCAGAGGTCGCGCCGGAGCTGCTCCGGGAGCTGCTGCCGTTCGAGCTTCTTGATGTGCTGGCTGGCGAAGTCAAACTGGCCTTGCAGGGTCTCCTCCTTCTTCTGGGCAGCGGCGATCTCAGCCTTGAGCCGGTTGATTTCCTCCTTGGCTGCGGAGAGCTCCTCCATCGAATTTTCCCACCGCCGCTGCATACTGTCGCCGAAGTCGTTCTCGATGTTGCTCTCCGCGTCCGCGAAGCATCCCTCGAAGGCGGTAGCGAGATAGCTCTGCGGGCCCAGCTCGGCGACCATCGCCTTGATCTTCTCCAAGGTCTCCCGCTCCTGGTCTTTCGTGGCCGGAGCGTCGGTGTCGTAGAGCTCCACGTCCGTGATCTCCCGGCCCCCGCTGGCCTTCTTGAAGAGCTTCCGGGCCGCTGCCTCTGTCCGCTCGGTAATGTAGGTCTCCTCGGTCTCGCCCTCACCGACGATGTAGGTAATTTTGTAACTATTCATTCTGCTGCTCCTTTCCTGTTGTGCGCCTCGGTTTTTTGTGATATGCTTAATTGTGGATAAGTTTTTGACCTTGCCAATAGTATAATGCGTAATTACGAGAATGTCAATACATTTTCGAGAAATAATTACGTAAATTCGAGAGGAGTATTTGTATGTTTGGTGATTTACTGAAGGAGCTTCGTGCCCAGAAGAAAGTGTCACAGATCGAGCTTGCAAGGGCGATCGGTGTTTCAAACGGGAATGTAGGCGACTGGGAACGAGGGCGTAGCAAACCAGGGTATGATGCGTTAGTTGCTCTCTCTCGTTATTTCGAGATTAGTGCCGGTCGACTTTTGGAGCTTCCGATCTCGAGCGGGGAGCTCACCTGTGACGATGTTCCATTAACCCAGATGGAGAGCGACGTGATTGCTATGCTTCGTCTGCTGAACCCCCACGATCGGAAAAATGCCGTCGATTTTGTCACCATGCTCTACGAGCAGGCAACCGGGAAAAAAGGATCGATCTACTCGACGTATATCGAAGACGAGTACAGGCAGACAAGCGGGCCCGCCGAAGGCGGTAATCAGAGCGTGATCGCCTAAATTTTTTTGGCCTGTTTTGGTTAAATAATTATCCGTTTTTGTGTCACATTGAAAAATGGGCCCTCGCTTGGTTGCAGAGCCCACAAAACGCCTGAAATTCAACAATGTGACATGGTGACCGGGTTTTGAGCAATTTGTCACTTTGCTGCTCGGCGTTTTGGGGCTCTAAGGCCATGCGCCCCGACCGTGGGAGTAACGGTCAAGTAACGCCGCCAACGGCCCGATCTGCGCCGGTTCGCCCGGTTTGGGCCTAAATTCTAACGCTCTAACGGTGCGTTATTACGCTGGGCCCCCTTGCATTTCCCCCGCAGCCCTGCTATACTATCCTCAAGGGCCGCGAAGCCCACGCCTTCTTGGTCTGCTGCTGTGACTTCCGGGGCGTGGCCGAGCGGCCCGCTTCAATTCCTGCCCGTCCCTGCCATCAAGAAAAGCCCCCGGATTGCCGTTTTTAAGCGGTTTTCCGGGGGTTTTCCTGTTCAGCCGGGTCGATGCCCGCCGCGCTGCGCCGCCGCCGACGTGCGGCCTCCAGCGGCCCCTGGGCATAAAAAAAGACGCCGACCGCCGTCGACGCCTTCGCGCTCAATGAATGTGAGAATGTGCGGGCCTTTCCCGCCTGAAATATGCTCGTTCCCATTGAAAAACGGGGGTTTTCCAACACTTCCCCCGGTTCTCCCGGTTTATCCCGGTTTCTCAATTATCCTGTCCCCTTACACCGGCGCGCCGGACAGCGAGGCCGTCAGGTAGCAGGCCAGGCACAAGACCCCGGACCCCAGCATGAATTTCTTCAGCTCCAGCCGGTCGCCGTACTTCCCATAGATCACCCGGCTGACGCCCATCATCACCGCGAACATGCAGGGCCCCGCCAGATCCCCCGCCGCCTTGGACAGCCCCAGGGCCGACTCCGCGTAGGCGGACGCCCACTGGGCCATGGACAGCTCCGAGGCTCCCGCGCAGACCATCAGGACCACGGCGATCCAAAACAGAGGCAGCTTCAGCAGCCCGCCGGTGCCCATCCCCCCGCCTTCATCCGTGAGGGGCTCTATGGGACACACCGCGAAATTATAAATATTGCACAGCGGAATGAGAGCCCAAAGGCAGGCCAGCACCTTCCAGCTCCCAACGCCGAAGGCCGCGAAGAAGAGGGTGGACAGCAGGATGACCCCCACCGACCCCCAGCAGTAAAAGGAGTGCAGCAGGCTCATGGCGGCCTCCTTGTGCGCAAAGGGGCACGCCTCGATGATGGGACTGCTCAGCACCTCGATCAGCCCGCTCCCGATGGCATAGACGACGACGCTGAGGAGGATGCCGATAAAGGGGGCCGGCAGAAGCTCCGGCAGAAACGCCAGCCCCGCCAGCCCCACGGCGGAGCAGACCTCCGACGCTACCGCGCACCTGCGGTACCCGATCCGATCCGCGAACCGGGCGCACAGCACGTCCACGATGAGCTGGGTCACAAAGAAGGTCCCCGGGATCAGCGCGATCCGCCCCAGGGATATCCCATAGTCCCCATGGAACTTCAAAAACAGAAGCGGGGCAAAGTTCGCGGTGATGGCCTGTGTGACCAGCCCCAGATAACAGGCAGCCAGGGTTTGCCGGTAGTTCTTATTCATATTGATTTCCACCTTGAATCGTAGTATGATGGATTATACCACAAGACGGCAGAATAGCAAGACGCGATCTGGTGAATTTGAGGAGGAATCTATCATGAAGCATATCTCATTAGGCGGCACCAGCTGGTTGGTGCCCGCCGTAGCCGTGGGCTGTATGCGGCTGGGCGAGCTGGACGGCGCCTCCCTGGGCCGGTTCATCCACGCCGCGCTGGACCACGGCGCGAACTTTTTCGACCACGCCGACATCTACGGCGGCGGCGCCTGCGAGGAGCACTTCGGCGCCGCGCTGCAAAGCGACCCCTCCCTCCGCCGGGAGGATCTGATCCTGCAATCCAAGTGCGGTATCCGGAAGGGCTTCTACGATTCCTCCAAGGAGCACATCCTGACCGCCGTGGACGGCATCCTGAAGCGCCTGCACACCGACTACCTGGACATCCTGCTGATCCACCGCCCCGACGCCCTGGTGGAGCCGGAGGAGGTGGCCGCCGCCTTCGACGAGCTGGAGCGGAAGGGCAAGGTCCGCCATTTCGGCGTGTCCAACCACGATCCCATGCAGATCGAGCTGCTCAAAAAGGCCGTCCGCCAGCCCCTTCTGATCGACCAGCTGCAATTCAGCATCCCCGTCTCCAACATGGTGGCTGGCGGCTTGGAGGTCAACATGGAGACCCCCGGCTCCATCAGCCGCGACGGGAGCGTTCTGGACTACGCCCGCCTCCACGATATCACCATCCAGGCCTGGTCCCCCTTCCAGTCTCCCAACTGGAGCGGCTGCTTCCTGGGGGATGTCTGCTACCCTGAGCTGAACCAGGAGCTGAACGCCCTTGGGGAGAAATACGATGTCAGCGCGACCGCCATTGCCGCCGCCTGGATACTCCGCCACCCGGCCCGGATGCAGCTGATCACCGGCACCGCCAGGGAGTCCCGCCTCCTGGAGATCCTCCGGGCTTCCGAGATCCAGCTGACCCGGGAGGAGTGGTACCGCCTGTACCTGGCCGCCGGCCACCCCCTGCCCTGAGCCCCCCAAATACACCAAGCCCCGGAAGCGTTGCCGCCTCCGGGGCATTTTTCTTTCGTTGTTACGCGGTCACGTCCGGCCGCGTTTCAGCCTCTGCGCCGCAAAAATATTCTGCGATATCTTCTCCTGATCGTCATCCGTCATTTCCAGGAACCGGCATCCGTACTCAAAAATTTCCCCGTCCTTCTCAATGACCCGCATGACCTGGCTGAACATGGCCGACTCCGGCCGGTCTTCCACCAGCTTGACCCGCAGCATGAACTTATCGCCCTCATGATACCGCCGCTCCGAGCTGATGCAGGCCCCGCCGATGCTGATATTGACCAGCTTGCAGGGCTTTTCCCCCATCTCCAGTCCGCTGAACATGGTCACCGTGGCGTCCCGGTTGGTCTCCAGCCGGAAGAAGGCCCGGTCGTTGGCCACCCGGCTGACCCGCAGCTCCGTGACCGCCCATACCCGATGGGGCAGCGGCGAGATCCGGCCCTCCATATAGACGGCCTTCCGCTCATGGTCGCTGTATCCCCTGATCTTGACGGGCATGGGCTCCTGGTCCGCCGGAAAGGGAATCTCGTCCTCCGAATACTGGTGCAGCTCCGCCTGATCCCCCCGCAGTCCCAGCAGCTTGGCGACGAAAAGGAAGATATCCTTGGTATCCGTCACCTCCACCCGCATTCCGGAGTATATCTCCATCTCCCCTCCGTCATCGGGCTTCGCCGCCTTCTGGGGCGGCTCCGGGGCCTTCTTCTTAAATAAATCAAGTAAACTCATCTCTTACCTCCCGACCCATCTTACTCTTCCCGAAAAATTTGTTTCTCGAACATCTGCTTCAACTGCTCGTTGGCCCAGACCACCCGGTTCCGCCCGGCCCGTTTGGCGTCGTAGAGCATCGTGTCGGCGACCTTTAAGTACGATGCGTAGCTGCCGTCCGGCGGCGGCACGATGGTAACGCCTCCCACGCTGACCGTGACCCACTCCGACGTCTTCGGATCGTGGGGGATGCGCAGGTCCTCGATGGCCTGCCGGACGGACTTCAGGTGCTCGAACACCTTCTCCGAGGGCTCGCCCACCATCAGCGCCACGAACTCCTCTCCCCCATAGCGGGCCACGAAGTCCGTGCTGCGCTTCATGTACGATGCCATGGTCTTCGCCACGGCGGAGATCACCTTGTCCCCGGCGGGGTGTCCGAAGGTGTCGTTGTAGATCTTGAAGTGATCGATATCGAACATGCAGATGGAGATAGGGACCTTCATCCGCCCGGCCTCGCACCACTTCACCGCACTGTAGCGTTCGTACCGGCGCCGGTTGGCGATCCCGGTCAGCTGGTCGGTCATGGACTGCCGCTCCGCCTGCTGGCGGTACTTGTACAGCTTGATGTGGGTGCTCACCCTGGCCCGCACGATCACGGCGTTGAAGGGCTTGGTGATGTAGTCCACCGCCCCCAGCAGCAGACCCTTCTGCTCGTCCTCCACGCCGGAAAGGCTGGTGATCAAAATGACCGGGATGCTCTGGGTGGCGATCTCCTCCTGCAGTTTTTTCAGCAGGGTAAACCCGTCCATTCCCGGCATCACCACGTCCAGCAGGATCAGAGAATAGTCCTCGCTGCTGGCTCTGGAAAGCCCTTCCTCCGCCGTCTGGGCGATGGTAACGTCATACTTGTCGTCCAGGATGCCCCTCAGCTGCGTCGCCTGCAGCAGGCTGTCATCAACGATCAATATCTTTTCCATATCCGCTCTCCTCGCTCTGTTGGTCCCGCCGCCCCGCAGGCGGTCCCCGGAGGAGCTTCCCCGGGGTATATGAATAAATATTTATTTACAATTCATCCGGCTTCGCGGCTTTCCGCGTCCCTGCCGCCCGTTTTCCCTCCGTCCGGCTTCAGGTACCCGCTCAAGCCGGTGGACAGCAGCTGGAACACCGTATCCTCCGTCTGCCGGCTGTTCGGCAGGACTCCCTCCACCACATACTTCGCGTACATCACCGTCGATGTCAGGATGTGGAGCCACAACAGCGTCTGATCGATCTGCTTCAGCCGCGGGAACGTCTTCATAAAGGCCCGGACCATCCCGGAGAAGGTCCCGAAGTAGGACACGTCCCTGCCCTTACCATATTGGGGAAAAATCGCGCTGTCCCGGAACCGGTGATAAAAAACGGTCTCGTCCGGGTGCGCGATCCAGAACCGGAAGTAGGGCAGCCACAATTCCTTCACCGCCTCCATGGGATCGGTGAGCATGACCAGCGGATCCCATTTCAAATGCTCAAAGATCTCCGCCGCCTGTTTGTCTACAAAGGTGAAGCACTCCGTCAGCAACTGCTCCTTGCTCTCAAAGTGCCGGTAGATCGCCCCCGGCGTAATACCCGCAAACTCGCTGACGTTCTGGATGCGCACGCCCTCCAGGCCATACCGGCGCACGGCCGCCATTGCGGCGCGAATGATCCGCGTCCTGGTGTCGTCCAACGGCAGCCCCTTCTTTCAGCACAAAAATCGTTTCGCTCACGGCGCATATTGCTTAAGCATTATACACCAGGCCTCCGGGCTTGACAATACCCTTTTTGCAAATGAGCGCCGTCAAGGGCGGAAAAAAGTTTCGCGGTACAAACGGCGGAAACGCTCCGCCGTCTGTACCGCGTATTTCAAACCTGTTCCTTCTTCACCGAGAACCGCGCCAGATAGCCGTCGAAGGCGCTGCGGAAGAGGGCGTTCCCGCCGCTCTTCAGCGCGTTCAGGTACTCGTGGGCCTGGTAGGCGTTCAGGGCCGTCTCGATCTGCGCCACGGCGATATTGGAGCAGTGGTCGCTGACCCGCTCGCAGTTGGTGAGCAGGTCCGCCAGCACGAACCCGATCTCAATGGTGCAGTGGCCCTTCTGCAGGCGGGTAATGTGGTTGGATTTGATATCCGACACCAGCCCGTCGATGACCTGCTCCAGGGGCTCTACCCTGGCGGCCATCTCCAGATCCCCCTGGGCGTAAGCCCGGGTGGTAAGGGCGAGGATCTCCTTCAGCGCTCCCAGCAGCACCGCCAGCTCCTCCGAGGCCGGCGCGGAGAACTTGATGGCCTTCTCATGGATCTCCTCCGCCGTCTTCAGGAGGTTGACCGCGTGGTCTCCAATGCGCTCAAAGTCCCCGATGGTGTGCAGCTGCTTGGAGATATTCCGGCTGTCCTCGTCCGAGAGGGCCCTGCCGCTGAGATGCACCAGCATGGTACCCAGCTGGTCCTCGTAGAGGTCCAGCCGGTCCTCGTTCTGGATGACCTCCTGAGCCGTCTTCTCATCGTATTTTTCCAGAAGGGTGAGGGCCCGCAGGATCGTAGTCTCCGCCAGCTGCGCCATGTCCACGGTCTTGTTGGCGCACTCCGCGATGGCCACCGAGGGCGTCGCCAGCAGGCGCTCGTCGATAAAGGCAAATTTCTCCTTCTCCCCCTGGTCCTCCCGGACCACCAGGTAGGCCAGCTTCTCCAGATGCTTGGTAAAGGGCAGCAGCAGCACGGTGGTAGCGATGTTGAAGATGCTGTGGACCATGGCGATCCCCGCCGGCCCGATGGACAGGTCCATAAAGGCATAATGGAAGATGAGGTCGCTGCCGTAGAACGCCGCCAGGCACACCGCCGTACCGATGAGGTTGAAGGAGATATGGATCACCGACACCCGCCGGGCGTTCCGGTTGACCCCGATGCTGGACAGCAGCGCCGTGACGCAGGTCCCGATGTTCTGCCCCATGATGATGGGCAGGGCCATGCCGTAGGTGATGCCGCCGGTGATGGACAGGGCCTGCAGAATACCCACCGAAGCGGCGGAGGACTGGATGACGCCGGTAAACACCGCGCCCACCACCACCCCCAGGAAGGGGTTGGTAAAGGCGGTGAGGATGGAGGCGAACTCCGGCATCTCCGCCAGCGGGCTCATGGCGTCCTTCATCATCTCCATGCCGGTCATCAGCACCGCGAAGCCCACCAGGATGGTCCCCGCCCCCTTGGTCCGGCTCTTCTTGGCGGACATGGTCATGATGATGCCCGCCAGCGCCGCCACCGGGGAGAAGACCTCCGGCTTGAGCAGCTTCAGCCAGATGTTGTCCCCCTCGATGCCCGACAGGGACAGGATCCAGGCCGTCAGCGTGGTGCCCACGTTGGAGCCCATGATGACCCCCACCGTCTGCCCCAGCTCCATGATGCCGGAGTTCACCAGGCCCACCAGCATCACCGTCATGGCGGAGGAGGACTGGATGGCGATGGTAATGCCCGCCCCCAGCAGCAGGCTCTTGAAGCGGTTGTCCGTCATCCGTTTCAGCAGCTGCTCCAGGCGTCCGCCCGCCAGCTTCTCCAGGCTGGAGGACATGGTAGACATGCCGAAGAGGAAAAACGCCAGCCCGCCGCACAGGGTGATCACGGAAAAAATATCCATTCTATACTCCTTCTATCTTTTTGTATAATAGATTACCCCAAATATCCCAGGATACACCTATTGTAACACGCGACCTCCTCCGCCGCAAGAGAAAAACAAGAAATCACCGGAAATTTCCGGTGATTTTGAAGGCGCTTATTTGGAGATATCCACCACGCGCAGCCTTCCGCCGCCTGCGGTGAACCGCACCTGCAGCCCCGCGAAGGCCATGCCGTATACCCTGTCCGGGTCCTCCTGATAGGAGGGCCGGGGGTCCTGGGCCAGGACGGCCAGCAGGGCCTCCCGCTTCTCAGGCGGGACCCGTTCCAGCAGGTCTGGGGGACAGTCCACCGCCAGCAGGAGCCGGTCCACCCGGTCGGTAAAGCCGCCGGAGGCTTCCGGAATGGCGTCGGCGTATGGGATATACGGTTTGATGTCATAAATGGGCGTGCCGTCCAGAAGGTCCGCGCCGGAGACGTGAAGGATGGGCCCCCGGGGCGTGTCCGGCTCCACGGCCTCAAGCCGCACGGCGGAGAGGCCCAGGGCGTTGGGCCGGAAGGGGGCGCGGGTGGCGAAGACGCCCAAGCGCCGGTTGCCCCCCAGCCTGGGCGGCCGGACGGTAGGGGACCACCCCTCCCGCCGCGCCTGGGAGAACTCCCAGATGAGCCAGATGTGGGAAAAATCCTCCAATCCCCGCACCGCCTCCGGGACCCGGTATTCCGGCGCGAAGACCACCTCCGCCCGCAGGGCCTCCACCAGTCCGCTCTGCCTGGGGATGCCGAATTTCTCCTGAAAATCCGACCGGATATAAGCAATGGGCGTGATCTCCATAACGCTCCCCCTCCTCTGCAGGTCAGCGGTCCCGCTTCAAGACCCGGATATCCTCCCCGAAGAATCGCAGCATCTGATATTCCCCCCGTATCCGGGAGGCCGCCGCCATGCCGTACCTTCTCTCCAGCTCCGCCATGGGAAGGTTGGTGGACAGTACCGTCTTCCTCCGGTTCACCAGCCGGTCGTTGACGATCCGGTAGAAGGCGGACTGGACGAAGCTGGTGAGCATCTCCGTCCCTACGTCGTCCATGATCAGCAGGTCGCAGTTGAGATACCGGTTGACTTCCCGGTCCGGATCCTCCTCGAAGGGATTCTCCCGGCCGAACTTTCCGCTCTCAAACTGCTGGAAGACGTGCCCCGCCGTATCGTAGACCACTGAAAACCCTCTGCCGCTGACTTCCCGGGCGATGCAGGCGGAGAGGAACGTCTTCCCCAGCCCCGGCGCGCCGGTGAACAGCAGGTTCCCCCCGCATCGGGGAAAGGTCCGCGCGTAATCCCCGCAGATCTCCCGGATCATCTTCATATTTTCCAGCGGGCTGCGCCCGTATTCCGGCCAGACCTCTCCGGAATACCAGTCCAGCGAAAAGGTCTCGAAGGACTGGTTCCCCAGGTCCAGCAGCTTGCTCAGCCGCCGGTTCTGCTCCTGGGTGTAGTAGGCCATCAGGCACTTGCAGGGCTCCCCTTCCGGCAGAAAGCCGCTGTCCCGGCACAGCCCACACTCCGGCTCCTCGTCCAGGGCGTCGTAGGGATACCCCGCGCCCACCAGCAGCTCCGCCCGTTCCCTCTGGAGGGCCAGGTTCCCGGCGGCCAGCTTCTCCAGCGCCTCCTCCGGGTCCCCGTCCTTGGAGAACGCGGCGGCCACCACCCGGGCCGCCGTGCTCCGCAGCTCCTGGTCGATGCGCTCCACCGCGGGCGCCTTCCGGTAGACCTCTTCCCTGCGCCGCTCCAGCTGCACGCTCCGCCGCTCCTTGTCCGCTTGAAAGCGCCGCAGGGCTTCGGACATGATCTTTGTATCTCTCGGCATTTATTGCCCCTCCTTTTCCCGGCGCAGCTGCTCCAGATATTTCTCCATCCGGGCCATATCCTCCCGGGCGGACTGCCCCTCGTCCCGCCGCTGGACCTCCGGACGTCCCGGCCGGTCCCCGGCGTTGACCGCCTCCATGGTGTGGAGCCCCTTCTCGTGCCAGGAGCAGAGGATCTTGTTCATATAGGGCCACTTCAATTCCTTGCATTTGAGCATGGTCTTGTCATAGGCCCGCTCGATGACGTCGTCCGCGAACCCCATGCTCTCCCAGGCCAGCAAATACTTCTCCTCGCTGGGCGCTGGAGCCCGGTCCCCCAGCCGCAGCAGGCGCATCAGTCTGGGCAGCGCCTGACGGCTGTGCTGATACTTCCGGATATAGGCCGCCGCGCCCTCCTGGGTCATGAGCCCCAGCCGGGCCCAGGTGTATCCCTCTTTTTCGATCTGCCGCATGGTGGGCCTGCGGCCCTCGCCGTACCGCAGGGCGGTCCGCTCCGCGCAGAAGCCCACCAGCAGAAAGATCACGTCCGCCGGAAGCCCCAGCTGGTCGTACAGCCCCAGCAGGATGGCAACGTCCGGCGTCGTCAGCTTCTTCCCCAGCTTCTCCTCCACCGCACCGGTGAGCCCGGCAAACTCCGCGCCCTCCAGCGCCCGGGCCATGTCCGCGCGGGTGTACTCCGCCTGCCGGTCCGCCGGAGGCGGCGCGGGCATCTGCGCGCCCTGGCTCGCGGGAGCCGGAGCCTCTCCGTCAGGCAAGGCCACCAGCCTCTGCTGCGCCAAAACGTGCAGCGCCCGCCGGAACCGTTCCCAGGTCCATCCCAGCTGCGCGCGGAGCTTGCCGTCGTCCGCCCCGCCCCGGTTTTTGAGGATCGCGATGTAAAGCAGCGCCGCGTCTCCGTCCCCGCACCGGATGAGCCGCAGGGCCGTAGGGCCGGAGAGGGTGACGCCCTCCTCCTCCGGCAGATGCAGGATATAGTCGCCGATAGCGTCCTCCCCCTTTCCCGTGTGTTCCCGTTTATTCTACACGAAAAGATGGGTTTCGTAAAGGGAAAGTTTTTTCGCCGGTCACGCGCTTGCCCGTATCCTGTTCCCGGCGGAGAAATGACAGCGGCAAAAATCCAGCGGCTTAGGCTGTATGCCAAAAAAGATGCACCGCTGCGCGGTGCATCTTTTTTGTGATTGGCCGACACTATAGATGCCGGCAGGTCACGCGAGCGCCAGCGAGCCACCGCTCCTGCGGCGTACAAGCGTTTTCGCCGGAGGCGAAAACCTTGGCGCAGGGCGGATCCACTCCGCCCGAGCATTTCAATCACCCTCGGGGTGGAGGGCCGCGAAGGGCCGCGAAGCGACGCGGAACCCAACGCTATAGATACCATTTTTGAACAGCACCTGTCCTCCCCAACTACAATCCCAAGGTGTAAATATTATACAGGAGAGAACAAAGATGGATACCACAATGTCATAAATTCCGATTTAGGTAATGTATAAATTTCCTGATAAAGTTTTCCGTGTACTCTCCTCAGATCAAATAAAATAGGGCGTTCACCAGGAAGCTTAGAGAACTTGCAGATTTTTTCTCTAATACCTGAGAAACTGTCTTCTCCGTCTTTGTCAGCATAAATGACAAAAAGTGTCAAATGATCTCGCGCCTGCTCTACGGACATATCTTGTTCTATTGCCAGACGGAATAACTGAAAACTTTGAAATGCCTTTTTTGCCATTTGAGGAAGATCAATATTGACCTGAGGCTGATTTTTGAATTCCAGGAAATAATACTGTTCATCCCGTTTTAGAAGCGCGTCACAGGAAGCGAGAGTTTCTTTGCGCTGGAGTTTTTTACACAGCTGTTTGGTTATCCCATCAAAATTATATACCAAATCATCTGTATCAATTAGAGGAGCGCGATTTTCCTTGTCCATTGATGCCTTACGTAAAGGTGTCAAATAGCATTTTATATCAGAAAGAAATTCCATCTCTACAACTCCTCAAGGGGACGGTAAAGGGCCTGATAGATCTTTTCTGGCTCATTTGTCACGTCTTCAACCAGATATAATCCATTTTCCCCTTGTATAGTCTGGTAGAAAAAGCAATGGTCTGTCATGTCGTTTCGTTTGGCGCAAGCTTCTATTGCCCGTATAAAATAGGGACTATGGGAATTCAAGAAAACCTTCAGTCCTAATTCTTTATAGAGAATGATAAGGACTTTGGCCAGTATAAGTTGCCATTCCGGATGTAGATTGACTTCCGGTTCATCAATAATCAGGGTTTGGTTCTTATAAAGCTGGCCATTCTCCAGCAAGCGTTTAATTACCGCAAATGTTTTATTGCCAGATGCAAGATTTTTCAGTGATATATGAGAGGAATTTTCATCCATATACTGTAAAGAATCGCCATTTTCAACTAAGCCGCCATGAATCGCCTCGTTGATCAAGGCTGAAATCCTGTCTAATTTTTCCTGAATTTCAATAGTGATTGTGTCTGCCTGTGCCTCGTCATGAGCCAGCAAATTAGATAATATAGGATCTCTGATTCGCCTGTTTCGTATAGATCTGCTGGTTGCAGGAAGATCATCTAATGTGTGTTTTGGCTCCAAATATAGCGGGTTGGATTCTTTGATATCGCTATAGGAACAGCTTAGAAGCCGATTGCCCTTAAACGAAGTCTCACAGATAACCGCGTCACTATCATCAGACAGGACAATTCTTCCAATAGAATTCCGACCAATAGTATTTATCTGATGATCAAAAGACCGGAGAATACTTCCTTCCACAACAAACTGAATATACTCTTCTATGGATCGATCTTGTATTTTCTGAAGTTGTGCAAGAAAATTGCTGTACTGCTTTTCAATCTCTGGGCTCGTTTCTGGGTATTCATCATCCATATCCAAATGGTAGGCAATGCGAAAGTGTTCATAATCTTCTGGAAGTTGAATTTCTTTGGAGAGAATTTTTTGAATAAGCGGTAAGTTGTCGTCTGTAAAGGGAAGAAAGAGTCCATTGGAAGAAATTTCTCCCAAAAACATGTTAAGCGCGGAATTTATGCTACTGGTTCGAGACCTTTCGGCTTTTCTTAAAATATTTGTATACGCTAGAATAATTGCATTCAAGGATTTACTGACGGTACTTTTTCCGGTTGCATTATAACCAGCCAATACCGAAATACCATCTATTGCCACCTTAGCTTGTTGAATTTTAGCAATATTTTCAACCAAAATTTTCATAGTGTACTCCTTGTCGCCATAAAATGAGAACCTGTCTCCAATAATCCCCCTTCTAGTATAGCGGAATATTATATCTTTATTTATAAGTTTATCACAAAAGTTTTTCTATGACAAGAGTTTCGTAACAAAAGGCCGAGCCTTTGCTGTACAAAAATCAAAACCATTCGTTGAACGGGCGGTTTGAGCAGACCCTATAAAGGCCTATTCCCAGTGATAGTTCCCTAGTCCAGCTAATAGAAGTCAAGAGGGAAACGAGAAAACTTTGCAAAAACCGAAGGGTGAAAAGGGCATAAGTAAATAGAGGCTCCAAGTCTCCAGGATGCGGTTCGAATCTTGGTATGATGGGTATCTCCCATTTGCCATAACCGGGGAATTGGTTGCGAAGCAGCGTTTGGCTTGTGCGATAGTTGTAGTTTTCTTCTGTTATAGAAGGGCCTCCTGATCAATAGTAAGGAATAAAATCCTTCTATAATTGGTCCCATGCAAGAAAAAGTTGCATATTAAGGGGCAACTGTCACACAAAATTTCAAAAGACTTCATCCATAACAAAAGTGCGTTCTGGAGTTTTTGAGCGCCGATGCTTTTCCTCTTGCACTGACAGAAAGGCTTCGTCAGAAATGATGGCCTCATGGGTGTCGGTGTAGAGATACCGATCCATGAGGCCATCATTTTCGATTTGAGAAACGCCGGTGCTTATCGTTTTTTGAAGTAGTATCCGCCCAGTGTACTTTTCATTGGAGAGCAATTTGTCAATTGCTTCCCGGTTCCATTTGGATTTGCCAGTTGGGGATGGGATGCCTTGCCGCTCCAGACCAAAGGCGATTTTTCCAAGGCTGTCGCCAGCCAGATATCTCTCGAATATCCAGCGTACAATTTGGGCCTCGTTGAAATTTATCACCAGCTGACCATCTGATCCGACGGTATATCCGTAGCACTTGCGCCTTGCCATTTTGGAACTACCATCCTGAAAGCCTTGCCGCAGGCTTGTTTTGATAGATTCGCTTTTTTTAAGTGTATTCATCGGTTTACCTCCACAAATAAAAATGCCGCAGCGAAACCACTGCGGCGCAAGAATTTTTCCACATTCGTTATATAAAAAGTGACAGGCCGCCAGTATGGTGACCTGTCAACTTATCTTGGAGGCGACACCCGGATTTGAACCGGGGAATCAGGGTTTTGCAGACCCATGCCTTACCACTTGGCTATGTCGCCATATAGAGAACAGGAGCAACGATGCTTGCTCCTGTTTCTCCTTTGTAATGGAGCGGGCGACGGGGCTCGAACCCGCTACCTCCACCTTGGCAAGGTGGCGCTCTACCAGATGAGCTACGCCCGCATGGATGTGCAGACTTAATCGATCTGCACATTCTTGTGTAATAAAGCTACACAAAGCTGGTGCCTCCGGTCGGAATTGAACCAACGACACGCGGATTTTCAGTCCGCTGCTCTACCAACTGAGCTACAGAGGCATATAGGGCACAAGCTGTACCCTATGGCGACTCAGAACGGGCTCGAACCGTCGACCTCCAGCGTGACAGGCTGGCGTTCTAACCAACTGAACTACTGAGCCATGTTTGGTGACCGTGGGGAAAAGTCTTGCGGGAAGTGCAAAACTTTGGTGGGAACAACTGGACTCGAACCAGTGACCCCCTGCTTGTAAGGCAGGTGCTCTAACCAGCTGAGCTATGCTCCCAAGGGTCCGCCTTTCCGAACGGCAAGGGTTATTATACTAAAACTCCCTCATTCTGTCAATATGTAATTTCAAATTTTTTGAAAAAATTTTTATCCGCTCGTTCCATGCCCGTTTTCCGCCGGAAACGCCGAAAACCGGGTCCCTCAGGCCGGAAAAGTACCCCTGTGGAAGCCGGGTCCTTCCCGGTCCTCCACAGGGGGGCGCTCACTGCAGCATTTGTACCAGCATCAGGATCACGCCGTAGGCCGCGCTGGCGGCTACGCCGAAGACGATCACCGGGCCGGCGACGGTGAACATCTTGGCCGCCATGCCGGTGATCAGGCCCTCGCTCTTGAAGTCGATGGCCGGGGAGGCCACCGCGTTGGCGAAGCCTGTAATGGGGACAAGGGTGCCCGCGCCGCCGTAGCGGCCCAGCTTATTATACAGGTTCAGGCCCGTCAGCAGCACCGACAGGAACACCAGGGTAATAGAAGTAGCGGTCCCGGCGTCGGTCTTGCCCAGGCCGAAGGCGGTCCAAGCATCCATGACGGCCTGGCCCAGCACGCAGATGCCGCCGCCGATGGCGAAGGCCAGGGCGCAGTTTTTGACGATGGGGGAGCTCTTCGCCCGGTCTTGTACGAATTTTTGGTACTCCTGCTTCGAAATTTCCATAGTGCATCTCCTTCCAGGTGTCTTGGAGATAGTATCTGCCGGATCTGGCGGGATATACTGCTTCACTGCTCCTTTTTCCGCAGCTCCTCCAGAAACTTCTCTGACGCCTTGGAAAAAACCTGGAATTTTTTCCAGGCGACGCTCATATGGGCGTGGACGGCGGGGGACAGCGGGCGGAAGCACAGGACGGCATCCCCCTCGGTGTTGACGATGCCGTCCAGGCATATGGCATATCCCATGCCGTCCCGGACCATCAGGGAGGCGTTAAAGAGCAGGCTGTAGGTGGCGGAGATCCGGAGCCCGTCCATCCCCTTGCCCATCCAGGCGTCCATGAACCAGCCGTTCCGGAAGCGCCGGGGGACGATCAAAGGGAGGTCCGGCAGGTCGCCGGGGGTAACCGCTTCTTTTTGGGCCAGGGGGCTGTCCCGGCGCATGAGGACGCCCCAGGTGTTGCAGACGGGAAGCTGGAGGGAGCTGTACTTGGTCTGATCCACGGGGTCGAACAGCAGGCCGAAGTCGATCAGCCCCTTGTCCAGCTGCTCCGTGACGTCGGCGGTATCGCCGCTGGAGATATGGAAGCAGATATGGGGGTGCCGCTCCTGGAGACGCTTGGCCCGCTGGGTGAGGAAGCGGACGCCTTCGGTCTCGCCCGCGCCGATGTAGACGTCTCCGGTGACGGCGGCGTCCGAGGCTGTCAGCTCTCCGGTGGCCTTTTCTACCAGGTCCATGATCTCTCCGGCGCGCTTGCGGAGGAGGACGCCCTCCTCGGTCAGAGTAATGCGGCGGTTCCCTCGGATGAACAGGGTCTTTCCCAGCTCCTGCTCCAGATCCATCAGCTGGCGGGACAGGGTGGGCTGGGATAGGTGCAGGCATTCCGCCGCACGGCAGATGCTCTCCTCACGGGCTACCGCGAGGAAGTAACGCAGGACGCGCAATTCCATAGGGACGACCTCCTTTTTGCCGGTAGGTCCAGTGTACTATAGAACCGCCATAGCCGTCAAGTATGACAAGTTATTCAACATAGGTATTTGATATTTTAAGGGTGCTGTTTTATAATGGATGCCGAGGCTCTGTAGAAGCGGCGGCTGTGAAGGAAAACAGTCCGGACATAAATTAAAAAGGAGATATGATCGATGCGAATGACAGGAAAACGGTTTGCGGTGCTGATGCTCGCCCTTGCGGCAGCGCTGGTCTTTGCGCTGGCTCTCCCGGCGGCGGCGGAGACGGGCGGGTTTTCGGATGTGGAGAAGGACGCCTGGTACGCGGAAGCGGTCCGGTTCTGCCGGGAGAAGGGGCTGATGAGCGGCGTTTCCGATACGCAGTTTGAGCCGGAAGGGACGCTCACGCGGGCCCAGCTGGCGGCTATCCTCTGGCGGCAGGAGGGAAGTCCGGTGGTCAATTATTTGATGCGGTTCTCTGACGTGCCGGACGGGGAATGGTACACCGAGGCCGTCCGGTGGGCGGCCAGCGAGAGACTGGTGAACGGATACGGCAGCGGGCTGTTCGGCGGCGGCGACGCGGTCACCCAGGAGCAGCTGGCTCTGATCTTCCGGCGCTTTGCGGAGGCGGATGTGACCGGGGAAATACCGGGATTTACCGGGGATGCCGTTCCCGCGACCCGCGCCCAGGCCGCGGCGGCGCTGATGGCCTGCGCCCGGAGGAAAGAGACCGCGCCTGCGCCGGAGGAAGGACGCATTTTGATAGCTTATTTCTCGAACACCGGCAATACGGAAAATATCGCGGGACATTTAGCGGATATTTTGGGGGCTGACACCTGGGAGATCACGGCGGAGACGGCATACAGCGCCGCCGATCTAAATTACAACGACAGCAGCAGCCGCGCAAACAGGGAGCAGAACGATTCGGACGCGCGGCCCGCCATTTCCGGGAGCGTTGCGGATATGGAGCGGTATGACGTGGTGTTCCTGGGGTACCCCATTTGGTGGGGACAGGCGCCCAGAATCATCAGTACGTTTTTGGAGGGGTATGACCTCGCCGGGAAGACCATCGTGCCGTTTTGCACCTCCGGCAGCAGCGGGATCGGGACCAGCGCGGAGGTGCTTCACGCTCTGGCGGCTTCGGCGGAGTGGCTGGATGGCCGTCGGTTCTCCGGCGGGGCTTCCCGCGGCGAGGTGGAGGAATGGGTAAACGGGCTGGGGCTGACGGGCCGGAAGGAATCCGCAGCAATGGAAGGAGATTCCGCCGCGCTGCTGGGCGGCGGGGACATGCGCGCCACCTTGTCCCTGGGACAATAAAAAAGCCTTGACTTGGAGTTTGGTCCATGGGTTAGGATGGAGCTATCAAAACAGGCGGACAGCCTGTTGGAATGGAGGAATACGACATGGTAAAGCAGACGGCGGGCCGGGATCAGCTGGGGTCGTTCGCGCCTCAGTTCGCGGCGCTGAACGATGACGTCCTTTTCGGGGAGGTCTGGTCCCGGGAGGGACAGCTCTCCTTGAAAACGCGCTCGATCCTTACCATTTCCGCGCTGGTGAGCAAGGGGATGGTGGACAGCTCTTTTCAGTTCCACGTGGTCAACGCCAGGAAGAACGGCGTTACCAAGGGGGAAATGGCTGAAATACTGACCCATCTTGCCTTTTATGCCGGGTGGCCCAACGCCTGGGCGGCCTTCCGGGCGGCGGTGGAGGTGTATAAGGACGACGCCGGGGCCGACGGCGGACTGTTCGGGCTGGGCGCGCCGAACGAGGCGTATGCGCGGTACTTTGCGGGCAGGAGCTATCTCAAACCGCTGACCGACCCTAAGGAGACCATCTACATGGCCAACGTGACCTTTGAGCCGGGGTGCCGGAACAACTGGCATATCCATCAGGCGGCAACGGGCGGCGGGCAGATCCTGCTCTGCACCGGCGGAAGGGGCTGGTATCAGGCTTGGGGGCAGGAGGCCCGGGAGCTGTTGCCCGGGGATGTGGTGACGATCCCCGCCGGGGTAAAGCATTGGCACGGCGCGGCGGAGGACAGCTGGTTCTCCCATGTAGCGGTAGAGTGTCCCGGCGAGGGGACGTCTACCGAGTGGTGCGAGGCGGTGGATGGGACGCAGTATGATGGTCTGGACGCCGGGAAGCGGAGTGCTGACCGGGCTGACAGTGAAGACAATGGTAAATCAACGGAAAACAACGGAAAACAACAATAAATTTTCTTGACACAGCTCCTGGACCGTGCTAAAATATCATTCAAGCAATTTTGCGAAATGCGTAGAAGGCGTTTAGTCGATGCGGGACCCTCTCAGAGAACCGGCGGGTGGTGCGAGCCGGGGTGGGCTGGATCGACGGCTGGCGCCGGAGCGGGGTTCCCCAAAGAGAAGGATGTTTCTCCGGTAGGGCGCCACGGGTTTGCCTCCGTTATCCGGGCAGGAGCTTGTTGGAGCTCTTTGAGCGCGCGCCCTCCGGGGCGCGAAGCCGGGTGGTACCGCGGTTAGAAATGATCGTCCCGGGAGCAGGATACTCTGCTCCCGGGGCGTTTTGTTATGTTCCGATGGGGCAAAAAGAAGACGAGCAAAAGGAGACCAAGCTTATGAAGACCATCCAAATTTCTGACGTTACCCTGCGCATGGCGGAGGCTTCCGCTTTGAGCTTCAAGGAGCGGGTGGAGATCGCCCGCACGCTGGACCGGCTGGGGGTGGACGCCATCGAGCTGCCCGTCCTCCGGGACGGGAAGGCCGGGACGCTCAGCAATAAGACCATCGCCTCCGTGGTCTCCTCCGCGCGGCTGTCCGCCGCCGTGGGGATGACGGAGGAGAGCGTGGAGGAGACCTGGGAGAGCGTGAAGGGCGCGCGGCAGGCGGCGCTCCATGTGATGCTGCCCGCCTCCTCTGTGCAGATGGAGTATCTGTGCCACAAGAAGGCGCCCGCCATTTTGGAGCTGGCGCGGGAGCTGACCGCCAAGGCGCGGTATTATACGGAGCGGGTGTCGTTCTCCGTGCTGGACGCTACCCGGGCGGACCCGGCGTTTCTCCGCCAGCTCGCGGCGGCGGTGGTGGAGGCCGGGGCGGAAGAGGTGACGCTGTGCGATTCGGCGGGAATCATGACGCCCGGCGAGTGCGCGCGGTTCGTTGGGGAGCTCCTGGAACAGGTGCCCGCGCTGGGGAAGGTCCGGCTGGGCGTGGAGCTGAGCGACGGGATGAAGATGGCCGCCGCCTGCGCCGCCGCCGCGGTGGACGCGGGGGCGGAGACGGTCAAGGCTTCGCTGACGCCCATGGGGGTCCCCGTTGTGCCGGACCTGGCGGGGTATCTGTCCGCCCGGGGCGAGGAGAAGGGTTTAAGGTGGAACCTGCGGACCACAGAGCTGAATCGCGCGGCGGGACAGCTCCAGTGGCTGATGCAGACCCAGCGCAGCGGGGGGTCTCCTTTCGACAGCGGCGTGGACGATGGCGCGCCCACGGTGTGCCTCACCGCCGGAGACGGCGTGGAAGAGGTGGTCAAGGTGGTGCGGCATCTGGGGTATGACCTCACGGAGGAGGACAACGCGAGGGTGTATGAATCCTTCCAGAGGATCGCAGCCAAGAAACACTTTGTGAATACCAGAGAGCTGGACGCCATCGTGGCCAGCGCGGCGATGCAGGTGCCGTCTACGTATCGGATCATCAATTATGTAATCACCTGCGGGAATATGACCTCCGCCATGGCCAGCCTGATGCTGGAGAAGGACGGGGAGCGGCAGCAGGGGGTCTGCGCGGGGGATGGTCCCATCGATGCGGCGTTTTTGGCTATTGAGCAGATCATCGGGCACCACTATGAGCTGGCGGATTATCAGATCCAGACGGTTACCGAGGGGCGGGAGGCCATGGGGTCCGCCCTGGTGAAGCTTCGGTCCAATGGGAAGCTGTATTCTGGAAATGGGATATCGACCGATGTGATCGGGGCGAGTATTCGGGCATATATCAGTGCATTGAATAAAATTGTTTACGAGGGGAACTGATCAGGCGGTTTCTTTACGCACCCCGGGGGCTTCTCGCCCCCGGACCCCGCGGGTACTTTTTGTGTGAACAAAAAGTACCCAAAAAGTCACTTAGGAAACTACGT
>OFFZ01000630.1_pt1 | contig 20910 bp, 18 predicted proteins | sample 1521631 | NCBI WGS metagenome assembly OFFZ01 (sample SAMEA3504102, study PRJEB24116) | mouse gut metagenome | biome: mouse gut; feature: mouse-associated habitat; material: faeces | place: Denmark | collected 2011 | reverse complement strand
ACTTTTCCTACTCTGCCGCCTTCTGGACACAATGCTCTTTCAGCCAGTCTTTCACCAGATTATTCAGCGCAATCTCCTTCAAATCATCTTCCTCCGCCGACTCCTTCAACGCATCCACATCCTCATATCCATAATCCGCCGCCATCCTTTTAAGCTGTTCCTCATACTCCTTCTCGCCCAGCTTAATCTTCTCCTTGTCAGCAATCGCCTCCGTCACCATCGTCTGCTTAATGCTTGCCTTTGCCGCTTCGTCTACCTGCTTCTCAAAATCCTCCACACTATATCCCATCTGCTCCTGGATAAATGTCTCGTAGTCCTGCTCATAATATTCAGCCGTCGTCTTATACTGGTCAATCAGCGAATCCGTAATCTCCTTAACCTTGTCCTCCGGGTACTTCTTCACTTCTGTATTGTCCAGTACCTTCTGCCAAACCGCCTGGCTGATGCTGCTCTCATAATTCTTCTCATTATCCTTCCCAAGCTGTTTCTTGACTTCTTTCTTATATTCATCCACAGTCTTGGACTTCTTGGACACAGATTTCACAAATTCATCATTCAACTCTGGAACAACTTCTTTAGAAATGCTCTTCACAGTAATCGTAAACACAACATCTTTCCCTGCATAATCCGCATTCGTGTAATCCTCCGGGAATACTCCCTGCCAGTCATAAGTTTCCCCGATGCTATGGCCAATCACACTGTCCTCGAACCCTGCAATAAACTGGCCGGAGCCAATCACCAGCGGATAGTCCGTCGCAGAACCTCCCTCAAACTCAACCCCGTCAATTCTTCCCGTAAAGTCGATTGTCGCCGTGTCCCCGGACTCTACCGGACGATCCACGATCTCTTCCTTGGTCGAATTCATTTGAAGTACAGACTGGATATAATTCTCCACATCCTCATCCGTAACCTCTCCCGGCTTCGCCACCTCGTTTATCTCAACCCCTTTATACACAGAGATCTTCAATTCATCTGTCTCTAAACCCTTGCTGCCGGAGCACCCCGCCAGCATCATAGAAGCCATCAAAGCCCCTGTCAGTAACATTGCTATTCTCTTCTTCATATTCCACCTCATTAATAAACTATTATTACACACCATTATGTTATAACACATTTACTGAGACTTTCAAAGCATTTTCACACTAATTTCACGAATTCTTTATGAAAAATGTAACCTCTGAGCAAAACCCGTACAAAATCTCTATGTCCACTACAAAACAGGCGATAACAGACGGCAAAACTGCTCCTTAATCCGAATGATAAAATCCCGCTGTTCATATTTCTTACGTGTAACCAACGTACTCTTCGCAATATCACTCTCGAACGCCTCCATGAGCCGCTCCGTCGTCCTCGCACTGTAAATCACCGCATTCACCTCAAAATTGAGGCTGAAACTGCGGATATCCATATTCGCCGTCCCCATACACGTAACCAGACCGTCCACACACATACATTTTGCATGCAGAAAACCATTATCGTAGGTATAACACCTTGCCCCAGCCTCAATCATCTCCCCGAGATAAGAATACGTCGCCCAATAGACGAAGGGATGATCCGGCTTGCATGGAATCATAATCCGCACATCAATCCCTGACTTCGCCGCTATCTCCAAAGCATCCCGGATGTCGTCATCCGGAATAAAATAAGGCGTCTGGATATAGATATTCTTCCTCGCCATATGAATCAGGCGCAGATAATTATTGCGGATCTCCTGGCTCCTGGAATCCGGACCGCTGGAAATAATCTGCACCGGATCTCTCCCATTACGCACATAAGTCGGAATCTCGAACAGCCGGTCTTCCAGAAACAAATTCTCCCTTGCAGCATAATTCCAGTCCAGCACGAAACGCACGGCGAGAGAAGTCACCGCCGAGCCTTCGATACAGACATGGGTATCCCGCCAGTACCCGAACTTCTTATCTTTTCCGATATATTCCCGCCCCACATTAAATCCGCCGACGAATCCAATCCGTCCGTCTATAACCACAATCTTCCTATGGTTGCGGTAATTCACACGGAGCTGCAGCTTCCCAAGCAAAGCCGGAAAGAATTCTGCCACCTTGATTCCCGCCTTCTCAAGGCGCGCCCAGTCGGAATGGTGCATTCCCCTGCACCCCATACTGTCGAACAGGACGCGGATTTCCACGCCCTGCCTCGCCTTGCGCACCAGAACCTCCTCAATCTCCTTCCAGAGTTCGTCGTTCTTAATAATATAATACTGCACATGGATATAGTTCCTTGCGTGATCCATCTCCGCAAGCAACGTCTTGAACTTCTCCCGTCCATCTGTAAATATACGGATATCGTTGTTATCCGTCAGCACAGCCTCCGCTTCGTTCAGATTATAGAGAATCAGCCGCTTGAAACGGTCAAGCTCCGGATCTCTCAGCCTTAACTTCTTCCGGTAAATGGATTCCTCCTGCCGGCGCACGGCATACTTAATCTCCCCCTCAATCTCCTTCATCTTGAACATCCGCTCCCTGCGGAAATTCTGTCCAAGAATAAGGTAAAGCACAAACCCCAGCACCGGAATAAAATACAAAAGCAAAAGCCACGCCCACACCGTCGTAGGATTCCTGCGCTGAAAAAATATAATCAGTAATGAAAATACGATATTAATCAAAAAGAGATGCTCCATCATCCACCGATATGCGTTAACGGCTCCATCTCCCACGAATTCAAACATCAACTGCCTCCCGCGCTGCACACCATCTGTCTTCTGCCCCTTACTATGCCCTGATATTTCCCAAAATAGACTGTACGTCCGTCGCCATCTGGCTCATCTTCCTGTAATTGGCAAACTGTGCCTGCTGTTTCCCTCTCGCAACGGTTGCTGCGCCGTGATTCCTCGCCTCCGATACAATCCTCTCGGCGATATTCTCCGGTTCCGGCTCTTTCTTGGCAAACATGGCTTCTATCTCGGTAATCAGCTTATCCAGCTCCTTCAGAAGTTCCTTCACAACAAGCGCCGTCTTCCAGAAATCTTCTTCCGCCTGTACTTTCCCTGCTTCCCTCAGTTCTCCGCCTTCTCCTTGGGCGTCTTGCGCCCAAGTCTCCCACTGTCCTACCTCTTTTTCTTCCACCTTGCCTTCTTCTGTCCTGCCCGGTGCCGCAGCCTCATTTTCCACAAGCTGTCTCGCAACATCCTCTGTAAGCCGACCTAAGGTCTCCCTGAGACGCCCAAGCTCCTCTTCCTTGGTAAGTTTGCGGTAACGCACGGCGTTGCCCCCAATCATGAACTCCACGCCGTTAAAATCGTCTCCCGTACTGGTATCCAGCGTCCATACTTCCCTCGTGCCGTTATCATATCCATCTACAATATTCTTATACATGGCTCCGTACGCATACGCCAGACTCTCAGCATAACTCTTCACATTCTTCTCTTCCTTGCCGGCAAGGGCTTCTAAAAACCGCTTCTCCATCTCGCCGTAGGCCTTACTGCTTACACCGTCCGTCCCGTCAAGGTCAAGCCGCTGCAGGATATAGCCCCTGCACACCCCGTCCATCAGCGACAGTCCGTCATCGGAAATCCGCACAAAATCCTCATCTACCGAAAAAGAATTCTTATCCCTTACATATCCCATGCCCTCCGGGGAAATGCTGACCCTATCCGGCGCAGACGCCCTCTGTTCTTCCAGGAACTTATCTGCAAACTCCACGACCTTCGTGCCGTTCTGAAATACCTCGACCTGAGAATTGTTCCGAATGTTCAGCTTATCCAATATAAATGTATAATCGCCATAAATCTTCATAACCGCCCCTTTACTGATATGCACCGCCGGACAATCCCCCGCCTCCACAGATACCTGTATTACGGCATGCCCTTGGGTATCCCAAAAATTTACTCTTATCTTATACTATCGGCTGTATTTTTCTGAAAGATAAGACCAAATCCCCTTCAAATCTCTTGCACATGGTGTCAAACAATGGTACAATGTGTGTCATGGAATATAGAATTTAGGAGGTTTGCCCGTGAGTACATTTACCATTGTAATGATTGTCATTCTGGTGATTTTAATCGCTGCTTGTGTCGCATTATATTTTCTTGGGAAGAGGGCTGAGAAAAAGCAGGCGGAACAGCAGGCACAATTAGAAGCCGTTGCCCAGACCATGTCCATGCTGATTATCGACAAAGGGAAGCTTCGCCTAAAGGACGCCGGACTGCCAGCTGTCGTAGTGGAGAACACGCCTAAGTATCTCCGCCGGTCCAAAGTCCCGGTAGTGAAGGCAAAGATCGGTCCAAGGATCATGACCTTGATGTGCGACGCAGATATCTATCCGCTGATTCCTGTGAAGAAAGAGGTTAAGGCGACCGTCAGCGGAATCTACATCACGGCAGTCAGAGGGTTAAGAGGTCCTCTTGAGACGCCGCAGAAGAAGAAAGGTTTCTTCGCAAGAATGAGGGACAAGACAAAACAGGCACAGAAGTAGACGAAAAGCATTGGCTCACTAATGATCCAATGCTTTTATATTCATCACAATATTGCAGTCTGCAATCTTCTCACTGTTTACATCCAGCGCATAGTTCACATGGACGTCAATCTTCTCGTCCGTCACGTCCAACTGCATGTCTTTCGTATGCGTACCCACCACCAGATCGCCGTAAGGCGTCTCATACTGGGTAATATTCATCTTATCCCGCTCGAAGACCATATGGGTATTGGACAGCCCGCTCTTCATAATCTCCAGTTTCCCGTCGGCAATACGCACCTTATTCCGAATCGTCCCCGCCATCCCCTCCACGACTTCGTCGTAGATAATGTAATGCTTATTGTTCTTATAATAATAGGTCGCCGGGTGGTGGTAGCTGTAATTCCAGCACTCCAGAGGCAGAGGCAGGCGGACTTCTGAGTTCTCGTCATCTCCCGCTGCTTCGGCCGTCTCGTAATGCAGACCGGAAATTTTTAATAATACATCCTTTGTCATAATCTCTCCTAATATTCTTCTATATTCACCAGCTTCGTTGCCGCCACATCATAAGACAGGATGGTGTTGGCAAAATGTGTAAATTTTTCCGCAGCGTCGCTGACATAGAACTCATAGGACGCCGCTTCACCCGACCGATTCTCGTTCCCTCTCTCTCCAAGAACCTTCTTCAAATCCATTGCCGTCTCATACGCCGGGTTCACAATATGTACCTTATCGCCGAAAAACGCCATAATCTTTGAGCGCAGCAGCGGATAATGTGTACACCCCAGAATCATGGTGTCAATCTCCGTCTGCCTCATGTCCGACAGGTAGATTTCAATCACTTCCTCGGTAATCCTGTGCTTGGCAAATCCCTCCTCCACCAGCGGCACGAACAGCGGGCAGGGTTTTCCGATAACGGATGCCTTCGGGTTCATCTCGCGGATGACCTTGGTGTAAGTCTCGCTGCGTATTGTGGCTTCCGTCCCGGCTACGCCGATGATCCCGTTCCTGGACGCCTGGACTGCCGCCCGCGCTCCCGGCGTAATTACACCGATTACGGGAATATCCGTCTCTTCCTTCACCGTCTCAAGAGCCAGCGCGCTCGCCGTATTGCAGGCAATCACGATGGCCTTCACGTCTTTTGTCTCAAGGAAACGGATAATCTGCCGTGAGAAACGGATAATGTTATCCCTGGACTTACTCCCATACGGCACCCTTGCCGTGTCTCCGAAATAGACCATATTCTCATGGGGAAGCTGGCGCATGATTTCCCTTGCCACCGTCAGGCCGCCGACGCCAGAATCAAAGACTCCTATGGGAGCCGTACCGCTTGAATTATTCTTCAACTCTCAGATTCTCCTTTCCCTATCTGCAATCATCATAGTATTGCCTGAATTCATATATCATATGTATGAACCATTGTACCGCCTAAATAACAGAATTTCAAGGTCAAAATCTGCTCCGTCCTATTTTTCCGCTATTCAGTTCTGTCCTTATTGACATCTATAGAAAACTCAACTAAAATTAGATAGAAAATTTACATGGGTGCAGTCTGCACATTGACAATATAATATACTTACCCGGGTAGCCGGGGGACGTGCTATCACCTGTTCCGAGCCTTGCGGAAGGTGGTGATACTTATGAGTACATACGAGGAATTCATGATTTTGCTTACATTCGCATCGCTAGTTGTTGCAATTCTGAATATGAAAAATAAGAAATAGCCGTCCTGTTCACTGGCAATGACCATACGGCTATCTCTATTAGCTTGATTTAATTATTCGCCGGGACGGGTGACTCGCACTCACCTTCCGACTGCCCTGTTAAGTATATTATAGTCAATCACTGTTCATATGTCAAACATTTTAGGAGGGAAACATGCCAAATACAGACATCCACAAGATACTTATTATCGGCTCCGGTCCGATCATCATCGGGCAGGCCTGCGAATTCGACTATTCCGGAACCCAGGCATGCAAAGCATTGCGGGGGCTTGGTTACGAAATCGTGCTGGTGAATTCCAACCCGGCAACCATCATGACCGACCCCGAGATGGCGGACGTCACCTACATCGAGCCGTTGAACGTAGACCGTTTAGAGCAGATCATCGCAAAGGAACGCCCCGACGCACTGCTGCCGAACTTAGGCGGGCAGTCAGGGCTTAACCTGTGCGCCGAACTTGCCAAGGCTGGAATCCTTGACAAATATCAGATCAAAGTCATCGGCGTACAGGTGGACGCCATTGAACGGGGAGAAGACCGCATTGAATTCAAGAAGTCCATGGATGCCCTGGGCATCGAGATGGCAAGAAGCGAAGTCGCCTACAGCGTGGACGAAGCCCTTGCAATCGCTGACGGATTAGGATACCCGGTAGTCCTGCGTCCCGCTTACACCATGGGCGGCGCCGGCGGCGGCCTTGTATATAATAAGGAAGAATTGAAGACGGTCTGCGCCCGGGGCTTACAGGCAAGCCTTGTGGGGCAAGTATTGGTGGAAGAGTCCATTCTCGGCTGGGAAGAACTGGAATTAGAAGTTGTGCGGGACGCCGACAACAACATGATTACCGTTTGCTTTATCGAGAATATTGACCCGCTGGGCGTACATACCGGTGACTCCTTCTGTTCTGCCCCGATGCTTACCATATCGGAAGAATGCCAGAAAGAGCTACAGCGCCAGGCATACAAAATCGTTGAATCCGTTGAGGTCATCGGCGGAACCAACGTACAGTTTGCCCACGATCCCGTGACTGACCGTATTGTTGTGATTGAAATCAATCCACGTACCTCCCGTTCCTCCGCACTGGCTTCCAAAGCGACCGGCTTCCCGATTGCCCTGGTTTCCGCCATGCTTGCCTGCGGCCTGACCTTGAAGGACATCCCCTGCGGCAAATACGGGACTTTGGACAAATATGTCCCAGACGGCGACTATGTGGTAATCAAATTTGCCCGCTGGGCATTCGAGAAATTCAAAGGCGTAGAAGACAAGCTGGGTACACAGATGCGCGCAGTAGGCGAAGTCATGAGCATCGGCAAGACCTATAAGGAAGCCTTCCAGAAAGCAATCCGAAGCCTTGAGACCGGGCGTTACGGGTTGGGATTCGCCAGGGATTACCATACAAAGAGCAAAGAAGCGCTGCTTTCGATGTTAATCACGCCATCCAGCGACCGGCACTTCATCATGTATGAAGCGCTGCGTAAAGGCGCCACCGTAGAAGAGATTTTCGATATCACAAAAGTAAAGACCTATTTCATCACCCAGATGAAGGAACTGGTGGAAGAAGAAGAAGCCCTCATTGAATCAAAAGGCAGCCTTCCTTCCGATGATATGCTGATTTCCGCCAAGAAGAACGGATTCTCGGACAAATATTTAAGCCAGATTCTTGCGGTATCCGAGGATGCCGTCCGCAGCCGCAGGATAGAACTGGGCGTCAAGGAGGTCTGGGAGGGCGTGCATGTCAGCGGCACGAAGGATAATGCATACTACTATTCGACTTACAACGGCGCTGACAAGAACCCAGTCAATACAGACCGGCCGAAAGTCATGATTCTTGGCGGCGGCCCCAACCGGATCGGCCAGGGCATCGAATTCGATTATTGCTGCGTCCATGCGTCACTGGCGTTGAAAAAGCTGGGCTTTGAGACAATCATCGTAAACTGTAACCCGGAAACTGTTTCCACAGACTATGACACTTCCGACAAGCTGTATTTTGAGCCGCTGACACTGGAAGACGTGTTGAGCATCTATGAGAAAGAGCAGCCGGTGGGCGTTATCGCACAGTTCGGCGGGCAGACTCCGCTGAATCTGGCATCCGAGCTTGAGAAGAACGGCGTCCGGATTCTCGGCACCTCTCCTTCCGTCATTGATTTAGCGGAAGACCGGGACCTTTTCCGGGCAATGATGGACAAGCTCAATATCCCTATGCCCGAATCTGGCATGGCGACTACCGTAGACGAAGCCCTCGCAATCGCAGGAAATATCGGCTATCCCGTTATGGTGCGCCCTTCCTACGTCCTTGGTGGGCGGGGCATGGAGGTGGTTTATGACGACGAGAGCATGGAAGGCTACATGAAAGCCGCTGTCGGCGTGACGCCGGACCGCCCGATTCTGATTGACCGTTTCCTGAACCACGCTCTGGAATGTGAAGCCGACGCTATCAGCGACGGGAACCACGCCTTCGTCCCGGCGGTCATGGAGCATATCGAGCTTGCAGGGGTACACTCCGGTGACTCCGCATGTATTATCCCTTCCGTTCACATTTCCGAAGAAAATGTGCGGACAATCAAGGAGTACACGAAGAAGATTGCCGAGGAAATGCATGTAAGCGGCTTGATGAATATGCAATATGCCATCGAGAATGGCAAGGTATATGTGCTGGAAGCTAACCCGCGCGCTTCCCGTACCGTACCGCTGGTGTCCAAGGTATGCAACATCCGCATGGTGCCGCTGGCGACTGATATCATCACTTCCGAGCTGACGGGGCGCCCCTCTCCGGTGGCAGGGCTGAAAGAGAAAGCGATTCCTTACTATGGAGTGAAGGAAGCCGTATTCCCATTCAATATGTTCCAGGAAGTCGATCCGGTACTCGGGCCGGAAATGCGCTCCACAGGAGAGGTTCTTGGGCTTTCTCCTTCTTACGGCGAGGCTTTCTACAAAGCCCAGGAGGCGACCCAGTCAAAATTGCCGCTTTCGGGTACGGTGCTGATTTCGGTCAACCGAAAGGATAAGGCAGAGGTCGCGGAGGTTGCCGGTATGTTTGCAGAAGACGGTTTCCGGATTCTTGCCACAGGGAATACCTACGAGATTATCCGTGAGGCGGGCATCGAAGCCGAAAAAGTTAAGAAGTTATACGAGGGACGTCCGAACATCCTGGATATGATTACCAACGGGAAGATCGACCTGATTGTGAATTCCCCGGTGGGCAAGGACAGCGTCCATGATGACAGTTATCTTAGGAAAGCCGCCATTAAGGCAAAGATTCCGTATATTACCACTATTGCCGCAGCCAGGGTGACTGCCAATGGAATCCGGTATATGAATGAGCATGGCAGGGGGGATGTGAAGTCGCTGCAGCAGCTTCACAGTGAGATTTCTGACCGGTAGCCTGTTGGCAGACAAATAACGTTTTTGGAAGGAGATATTGCAAAATGGCTGTCCTCCATGTATAAGCCATATCCTGCAATATCTCCTTCCATTTATTTACCTATTTCTTACTTCTGCCTGTTCAGAATCAATGTGGCCATTCCGCAGAGCATGCCGCCGATAGGATAGACAAGCCAGCAGATTTCCCATAGATGGAACACAAGCCCGGCAATCAGGAATAGGATGGTAGCAAAAAGCATGATACAACCACACCAGACTGCCACAAGCGTATTTTTCTTATTTGCATTGGGATCATTTTCCCGGTTGTATGCTTCCACATCATATTCCTGCTTCTGCATTCCCGTGTAAATAAAAATGGATACGGCTACGGCAACCAAAAGCAGAAATATCCCGTAATAAAATTCTTCGTTCATACCAGAAGGCAAAGGAAGCCTTTCCGCGTTCATCCCCACCAGCATTCCAATCAAAACCACCCCAACCCCTGACGCCATTTTTGCGGGGAAATGGCTGTCAAATCTTTCCTTCTCTTCCATCGTGTAGAATACCTGAATCACCGGGTGCTTCTTCCGGTAGTCAGAATCCTTCAGTCCTTGTACCACCAGAATCAGAATACCTACGATGGCAATCATCATGAAAAGAGTATCCTGCATTGTTTCGTTGACTCTCCCCCATCCTTCCAGCAATTCATAGGAAGCAGCGTCAAAGATTAATACCGCGACTCCGCAGGTTATCCATCTCCGGAATTCTTTCATATGTTTTCGGTGCTGCTGATTGTCTTCTATCTCAGACTTACTGGCATCCTTCCTAAGAAGGGTATCAAGGCTGCACGAAAATAAATCGCATAATTGCAGCAATTTTTCCATTTCTGCATAAGATGTCCCTGCTTCCCATTTAGAAACTGTCTGTCTGGATACCTCTAACCGCTCCGCAAGCTGTTCCTGTGTCATATCATTCCGTTTCCGATAGTATAGAAGGTTATCTCCAAATAAACTCATAATTCTTCACCTTTTCTCTCTTTGAATTTCCTTTACGCGCTTCAGGTTGGGTCTATCTTATAATATTCCCCCTGTAAAATCTATAAATTTCATGTTGCTTTTGAGGAAATCCATGTAAACTTTGAGTTGCGCGTCCAAAAATACGCCTAAAAAACGATGCAAACGCTTTACACAGGAACAAATATTCTATATAATAAAACCATCTTGAAGTTTACAGGAATCATGAAAAAGGACGGACAATACAATGGAGGCACAATACCGAGAATTAACCGAAAATGAAATATGCCGCGATTTATTCAGTCATTTTATCCGCCGCCAGAAGGTTGTAAAATGTTGGCGGCGGGATGGCGGAAAATGGGTGATAAAAGACGACCCGTTTATCGACGATTGGTCAGAAGCGGATTATGGGATTCTGATCGCATGCCTGAAAAACACGGCCGCCACGGGAGGATTCGTATATGGATTCTTCTGCGATGGTAAACTGAAAGGTTTCGCTTCCGTAGAGTCTGCTTTGTCCGGGACTGCCAGAAACTATCTTGACCTCACCAGCCTCCATGTTTCTGCAGATATGCGGGGCAAGGGAATCGGGAAGAGGCTCCTCCTTGCGGCAGGAAAATGGGCGAAGGAACACGGCGCCGGAAAACTGTATATTTCGGCTCATTCCGCCGTTGAAACACAAGGCTTCTACCGCGCTATGGGATGCGTGGAGGCACAGGAGTATAACCAGACACATGTAGAGGCAGAACCTTATGACTGCCAGTTGGAATATTCGTTATAGCTTAACGATTTGATTTGAAAGATTATTTCAATTTGTAACAGCTTCCCTTTAATTTCCCTTCTCTTTTCAGTATGCCAGCTTCGACCATTTCCTTTAGAATCTTCAAGGCACGGGAATCCTTGACATTCAGCAGACTCTGGACTTCTCTATTTGTTATCGTTCCCCTTTCTTCTATATATTGAATTAACTTTTTATGATTGTCATTCAGTTTATCCGTACTTTTTATCCGTACTTTTCCGTACTTTTCCGTATTTTCCATTACTTTATCCGTACTCTCCAGCACTTTCCCTGTACTCTTGCCAATTCTGGACTTATCAGGAAGCCGAAATAAATTGATACGAAAGTTCCCGGCAATTTCCATTAGTTCCGGCTCTTCCATCCCAAGTTCTTTGCACCGTCTGATAATCCTTGGAATCCCACTTCCCCAGTGCTCCATAATATTCATGTAGGTAAAAGCATACACCAGCGCGCGATTCCTAGGTATCGAAATACCTTCTTTGATATCCTTCAGCCTCAGGCTGCCGAACAGCATCCCAGGAGAAGTCACTTCCACCCGGTTATCATACACTGCGACCTGAATGCTTGACGGATGGCCGTTTGCAAACGCGACCACCGTCTTCATATAAGTTTCGCTTTTTTCCGGTACCATCTGCTTGAATTCGAGATATTCTGATTCTCCGGACATAATTTCTTCTATTGTCATAAACCATCACCTTCTTTCCTTTTTACTGACATAGAATTTTCTGATTTCCCAACCTTTCATGTTTTCCGCTGTTTAGCTATAGCATAGCTAAACTTGATATACATAATGATATCATATCGTCTATGTCTGCACAATGAAAGTTTGTTGCTAAATCGGGGGGGGGTGAAATCCTTTGGAAAATTGAAATACAGAAAAAGCCAACGGAAAATATTTCTTTCCCGCCGGCTCCTCATTCGCTATCACGTCTATATCCTATTCTTCAAACGCAATCACAGCCCCGTCATACTCCTCATCAATGAATTTCTTGATATCATCCGATTTCAGCACATTCACCAACGCCTGAACCGCCTCGTTTTCCTCGTTCCCTTCTTTGACTGCAATGACGTTCACATAAGTCTTCGCCGCCTCAGAATCGGATTTCTCATAAGCGATGGCGTCCGACTTCACAGAATATCCTGCCTCTAACGCATAATTCCCGTTCAATACCACAAACGCGACCTCGCCTACAACTCTGGACACCTGCGCCGCCTCAAGCTCTACAATCTCGACATTCTTCACATTCTCCTCAATATCATTCACCGTGGCGTTCAATCCTGCGCCCTCTTTCAGCGTAATTACGCCGTTATCCTGAAGGAGCAAAAGCGCCCTTGCCTCATTGGTCGTGTCGTTGGGCACAGCAATGGCATCCCCCTCTTTCAGCTCATCCAAGCTCTTCTTGGTTCCCGGATAGATACCAAACGGCTCATAGTGGATTCCGCCTGCATTTACCAGATGCGTCCCCTTCTCTTCATTGAAGCTCTCCAGATATGGGATGTGCTGGAAATAATTTGCGTCAAAATCGCCGCTCTCCACTACCTCGTTGGGCTGCACATAATCGTCAAAAACCGTTACCTGCAGGTCGTACCCCTTTTCTGTAAGAATGGGCTTTGCCTGCTCTAGGATCTCTGCGTGGGGCGTTGCGGACGCAGCCACCTTAATGATCTTGCTATCCCCGCCTCCTTTTCCTCCGCAGCCGCTAAGTACCCCGGCGGCAACAACGCCTGTGAGCAATAATGCCAAAAACTTTTTCATAATGTTATCCTCCTTGTATGGTGAGTTTTTTACCCATAGACAGAGTATACCACCCCTTTCCCTGTTTGTACAATATTGAAATAGTTTTGCCAGTTATAGGTAATGTCTATAGCTATATAAGACTTAATGGTATGTATTGGCAGGCTGCCGTGGGCTGTAACGATGGAATTGCACAAAGAATATACAGAAAGGTATGACTGGATTGTGAAGGAATTTACCGACCTTACATTTACTTTTATGGCAAGCTTCCTTTATTGCATGGATTATGATACGATTGGCGAACAGACACGCAGCTTATACTATCAGGGTATTTCCGCTTTCGGCGGCATATCCCCAACTTACCGGATTGCGCCGGAAAAGGATGCTCCCGTTATCGTATGGAATTTCCATTCGCTGCTGATCATGGTGCAGATATGCTTTTCTTTCATGCTTACGGAAAAGGACACCGATATGCGCATGTGCAGGCATTGTAAAAAAGCCTTTGTCGCAAGCAGGAAGGGTTAAAATACTGCATTTACCGGAAATGTTTACATCTACAGTTCACAACATATCACATCACATAAGGAAGGGTACCAAGGCATCCCGCACAGTTTACCGCTTTGTCAGAACCTCGTCCTCATACTTCTGAATCTCGGCATAGAATTCCCTGTCGGATACCACGCCGCATCTCTCACAGTACTCGTTCCAGATATCGCCGAAGGGAAGGGTTTTCACTGCCTCCTGGACGCACATCAGCTCCGTCATCCGGTTCTCGTCCTGAAGCTTTCTCAGGGCTTCATTGGGCGTACACATTGCGCCCAGCAATGCCTTCTGCCAGCTGCGGAATCCCATGGCCCATGCAGATACCCGGTTGATGCTGGCATCAAAGTAGTCCAGCGCCATATAAACCCGGTCAAGCCCGTCGCATCTGACGATCTCTTTTGCCATCTCCCTGGTCTCGTCATCAAAAAGAACTACATGGTCACTGTCCCAGCGGATGGGTCTTGTGATATGCAGGGCAATCTCGGGATAGAAGCACAGCAGGGCGGGAATCTTGTCCGACACCACTTCCGTGGGATGATAATGTCCGTTGTCCATCAGCGGCAGGCATCCCTCATGGGTGGCCGCAAAACTTAAGGTAAATTCAGCGCTTCCCGCCGTATATGCCTCCACACCGATACCGAACACCTTGGACTCCACACAGGGCTTTACTTTCGCCCTGTCAAAAGGCTCCGCCAGAATCTCCTCAATGGCTTCCTTATATCTCATCCTGGGTCCCATACGGTCAGCAGGTATATCCTTATATCCGTCGCCGGTCCAGATATTCATGACACAAGGAACGCCGGTTTCTTCCGCAAAATACTGGGAAATACGGATACATGCCCTGCCGTGGTCAATCCAGAATTTTCTGGTCTCCTCATCGGGGCTGGACAATGTGAGACCGTCTTTCACCTTGTCATGGGAGAAAAAAGTGGGATTGAAATCAATGCCCATGTTTCTCTCTTTGGCAAAATCCACCCATTTTTTAAAATGTTTCGGCTCAATCCTGTCCCGGTCCACAAACTCACCGGGCTCAAAAATCGCATAACATGCGTGCAGATTCAGCTTCTTTTTCCCGGGCATCAGGCTCAGGGCCTTGTCCATGTCCTGCATCAGCTGCTGGGGAGTCCTGGCCTTTCCGGGATAATCGCCGGTCGTCTGGATACCGCCGGTGAGCGGACCATCATGATCAAAACCGGTCACGTCATCCCCCTGCCAGCAGTGAAGGGCCACCGGAGCCGCCATACATTTGGCGATGGCTGCCTCCACATCCACGCCGTAGGACGCGTAAATCTCCTTTGCAGATTCAAATCTCTCCTTACTTGTCATTGCTTTTTTCCTTTCGTTTCACTCTATACCTCACACCAGCCCAAAAGGCTCTGATGCAGTTCCCTTTTGTCCTCCCCTTTCCCATGCTTTCAGGAAACCGGCCTGTATATTTCAATGGGGAAGGAACGGAAGACACATGCCCTGGCCTCCTTCAGCCCATCCAGCTGGCCCGCGGACATCATCTGGGCCGCAACATTGCCGATAGCCGTGGCCTCCGTGGGTCCCGCATACACCGGAACGCCCGTGGCATCTGCTGTCAGCTGGTTTAAATAAGCCGCATTGGCGCCTCCGCCCACAATGTGAATCTTGTCATATTTCTGACCCGTAATGCCCTCCAGCTCCCCGATGGTGGCGGCATAGCATTTCGCCAGGCTGTTATAAATCACGGATGCCGTCTCCGCAATCCCTTCGGGCACCTGCTGTCCGGATTCCCGGCAGGCATTCTGTACCTCCTGCGTCATATTCGCCGGGGCCAGGAACCTATCGTCATTGCAGTCAACAATAGACGTGATATCACATTTTGACGCAAGCTCACAGATTTCCCCAAAGCCCAGATCTTTGCCAATTTCCTTTTTCACCGACTGGATCATCCACAATCCCATAATGTTCTTCAGATAGCGGAAACGGTAATCATACCCGCCCTCATTGGTCAGGTTATTTGCCTTGCTCTCCGGGGAACAGTTGGCCTCCATCAGCTCCGTCCCCATAAGGGACCACGTGCCGGAACTGATATACAGCGCATTGTCGCTGTCCGTGGGAACGGCGATGACCGCGGAACCGGTGTCATGTGTGGCCGGCACCACTACCCTGCAGTCAAATCCCACTTCCCTTTTCACTTCTTCCGTGAGATTTCCCAGAACAGCGCCCGGCACCACAATTTTCTGGAAAATCCTCCCCGGGTACCCCAGCATGTCAATCAGTTCCCTGTCCCAGTCTTTTGTATCGGGACGAATCAGCTGCCCGGTGGTGGCCTCCGTATATTCCGTGGCCTTTGCCCCCGAGAGCATATAGTGAAAATAATCCGGCATCATCAGCATGGTTTCCGCTTTTTCCAGATGCTCCGGTTTCTTTTTCTTCAGCGCCATGAGCTGATATATGGTATTGAAAATGGCTTTCTGGATTCCCGTGCGTGCATAGAGGTCATCCTCCGGAATCAGTTGATACACCTCTTCATCCATCCCTCTTGTGCGTCCGTCACGGTAGGCCACTGCATTGCCGATACGTCTGTCGTTTTCATCCAGCAGCACAATGTCCACCCCCCAGGTGTCCACCCCCACACTCACCGGAATCTTGCCCAGTCCGGCACATTTTTTCATGCCCAGTTTGATCTGTGCAAACAATTCGTCCACGTCCCAGACCAGTTCCCCATCTTTTTCTGTCATTCCGTTGGGAAAACGGTGCACCTCCTCCAGGATCATCCTGCCCTCCTCCAAATGGGCCAGGATATGGCGTCCGCTGGAAGCCCCGATATCAACCGCCAGATAATAGCCGGTTTCCGGTTCTGCCGTGTGATTCTTATCTGCCTCGTTCATCGCGTTCCTCTCCTTTCCTCCGGAACCATCCGTCCCCCTGCTCAAACCCGGGGCATCCGCCCGAACCGTTCCGTGAAACAGCCGGGTGCCGCAGACGGTTCCCTTATACACGCTCCGGTACACCAATGCATACATTCCCGGATAAACCGCGTTTGCCCTCCGCACCAGGACAAGGCGGATGCGGAAGATGATGCGGTGAACACGCCTGCCGATGACAACGCAGTACCGGGCAGACAGCGCGTGCTGATTGCGGGAGAATAAATGCAATGGTGTACAGGTATCCTAAACAGATTGTATCACACTTTCAAAAACAAAAAAAGGATTTTTTCACCTGTCCCGGGTTTTCTTCACGAAACCGCGGATTGCCTGCAGCGTCTCGCCGTATGGCTTGCCCTTGCCGAAGAGAAGCGTGGTCCCAAGCACAAATCCTCTCACGCCCCTGGGCGCAAATTCCCGGATTTTATCCTCTCCGCAGGCGCCGTCCCAGTAAATTTCAAAATCCATTTTATCCTTAAGGTCCAACAGCCTGTCGTACTTTTCTCCTACATAGGGCAGGAACATCTGGGCCGCGTTGCCGGGATTTACCGACATGACCAGGACCTTTTTCACAATGCGCAGCAGCATGCGGACATTCTCCACACTGGTTCCCGGATTGATGGCGATTCCGGGAACCAGGCCCGCATTGATGATTTTCTGCAGTGTGGTGGAGGGATGGTACTCCGCCTCCGGATGGATATAGACGGTGTCACCGGGATGCAGGCTGTTGATAAAAAGCTCGATGGTGTTGTTTGGATGCTCTACCATCAGGTGGACGTCCAGCGGCCTGTGCGCGGCACTGCGGATATAGCGCAGGTCGTTTAAGGACATCGCGTAGTTCGGAACATAATGCCCGTCCATAATGTCAATGTGGAAGGAATCGATGCCGCCTTCCTCCAGTTCCTTTACTTCACGCTCCAGGTGACCGAAATCGGCGCACATCATGGAGGCTGTCAATTCGAAATCCATTGTCGGTACCCCTTCCCTTGTTTTCAGTGTACTTCCACATTCTGTATCATGATCGGCTTTCCTGTCTGTTTATAGAGCCAGACAATGGAACTCCAGTCTCCGTAATAAGCGTCGCTTACGGCGATGGCCCGCTCCATGTTGGCGGAATCGTCGTAGATGCCGAATCCCGCCGCCCTGTAGCCGTCCACGATTTCCCTGTATTTCCGGTAAAGCTCCGGGCGCATGGAAGTCAGCGTGGCTTCCATCAGGGGATGGGGACGCCACAGAAGCGTGATCTCTTCTCTGTTTTCCTGAAAAATGCGGAGATTTTCCTTTATTTTCACCAGCATCGCCTCATCCTTTTTCAGAAATGTATCCACACTGGTATTATAAAAAATAACCTTCCTGCGGGTGCCGTCCTCCCTGACGATCAGTCTCTCCCATTCTTCGGGAAGCTCGAAGTCCTCGCTCCGCAGGCTGCATACCCTGTCCACCTTCGGGGAACCCAAGCCCAGGATTTTCTTCTCCCAGCGGGGACGTTCCTTCTCGCTTGTATATTTGGTCAATACATCCACATAAACCTGCCGCATGGACTCGGACTGCACAATCACGCAGTCGGCATTGACCACCCCCTCCGTAAGGCAGAAATGCTCCATTCTCCTGACGGACTCCTCATTGGCCGGATCGATATCTCCCAGGATAAAGTAGGGAATATAGACCAGCTTGTCCGTGTACTGCTTCAGGTTCTTCGCGTAAAAAAAGGGCAGCACACTGGTCACGTAGTTGCCGTCGTCATAGGGGTTGTGGATGAAAATCATATCCGGGTGACGGGACTCGAAGTCATAGGTGTCATAGCTTATGACCGGCACGTCCGGCGGGTATTCGTTTATCTCATAATGCATCTCCCTGACGGACCCGTCCGGATTTTTATCGTAATAAGGGATGGGAATCACCAGGGCGGTGCAGTCAGGATCCTCCGCCGCCGCCTTCCAGACAGACTCCAGGGAATCCCACATGGAAGCCTTATAAGGAAGAAACACCACCTCCCGCCGGGTGGGAATTTGGTGGCGGATGGCGGATTCGCACCGCGTTATCATTTTCTTCAGCTTTTTGGCGACCTGCCATATATTCACCGGGGTTCCCTGCTGCAGGTCCGTGTAGAGCCCGTAGACCTGTTCGCAGTAGGACTCCAGGCAGCGCACGGCCTCCGTGCCGTCGCCTTCCAGGCTGTCAATGAGGGTGCCTACGGAAATAGCCCCCTGCTGGCATTGCTCCAGAAGCGCCAGGGCGGAGGCTGATTGTTTCTTTTCGATGAATTTCGTCAGCTGGGCGTGGGCTTCTGTGAGCAGGGCCAGGGTTTCAAAGCATTGGGTTTTCTGGTATTCTCTCATATAATTAAGGTTCTCCTGCCTTTCCGGATTTTATTTATGCGGATGCCGGCCTGCGTGTGCCGCGATAACCGTTCCTGACATAAGTACCTTATTATAACACCTCGCCGCCCGATAGTAAATGGACAAAAAAGCTTCCCCATGATCTAAACCAGAAAACGAATTCCCGCATATGCTATTTTCAGCCTGTGGCTGTGATACATAAAGTAAAGTATCTCCAGATTTTCACCTGCATACCCAATGTATCGGTTTGGCATCTTCTTACCGTCAGGGTCATTTATTGCTTCTATCCTGAACAGGATCGGAAACAGCCACGCACAGTACTCGTACAATACATTTCATTTTGCCAGGATAATGTTGTAAGGAAACAGATATCCCTGTTTACATATATTCCTAAACGTTTTTTCGCATTCCAGATAAAGTTCATGCAGCGCCTGTAATACGGCTGTCCATTCACTGTTCATGCAAACACAGGCTGCAAATCCCGCTTCGCTTCCTGTCTTTGTCCCGGCTTCCCGCCTGCTTTCTATAACTACAATCTGGTAATGCACCCTTACTCCGCGTCCTCAATTTCTTTCCGCAGCATCTCTATTTCATCCTGAGAAAAGCTTGATATGATGGAGACAATCTCTTCTGTCGTATATTTTTTCCTAATCATCCTGATTACTGTCTGTTTCGCGTTTGTTCTAACTGCCTGCTGCTTTTCTTCCTCATGCTTTTTCGCCGCCTGCATCAATGCCTGCTGCTTTTCTTCCTCAAATATCTTCGCTACCTGTGTCATCTCAATCGCCCTCCTTATTCTATTAGCCGTCTCCATATCAATAACCTTATCCGCAAAAACCAGTATTCCCGCCAACGTAAAAAGCTGCTGTGTTCTGTCCTGAATCTGCGTCGCCAGCCTTACGGAATTTCGAATATGTGTTTCTTTGTCTTCTTTTTTCCGATAGGACAGCGGCAATATGATGAGCCTCATCAATTCCTCATCCTCCAGCAATTCATTCCTTTCCACTTTTTCTTTCAACCGGAGAAAAATACCGTCTGAATCCAGTTCTGAGAGAAATGCTGGTTCCAGGCTCACTTTAACTGCCCCAATATCATATTGAGCAGACACTTGCCCCCGTTTAATGTCTCCTGTATATATCACAATCATACGCAATTTGGGGCAGTCACTCTTCTCTTTTAAATAACGATTTGCGATTCCCGTCAAATAGTTGAGGTACTTTATCTTATCTTCCTTTTTATACTCGCTTTCATAATCCACTATGGCGATGCTGCCGTCAGCCAGTTCAAAAAGGTTATCCAGCCGAAGCTCATTTGCCTTAACTGTTGGTATATTGGTGGGCAATACCTGCTTAATCTCAGGCAGATCCAAACCATATACCTTAAAGGTCTTTCCTTTAAAATACTCGGCAAGCAATTTACTTGTAATATCCTTATTCTGATATGCTATCTCATCCTGACTCATACCATTCCCCTCCGTGCGGTTAAGTGTTCGGTGGTCCGTTCAATGCCCTTTCCTGCTCCCTCCCAGCTCATAGGGAGTCATTTGGTACACATAATAATTGAGCCAGTTGCTGTAGAGGTTATTGCTGTGGGAGCGCCACTGCAGCAGCGGTTTCTCATTCGGGTTATTGTCAGGATAATAATTGTACGGAATCTGGATGGACAGGCCTTTATTTAAATCCCTGATATACTCGTTGTTCAGCGAGTATCTGTCATACTCGGGATGGCCAGTGACAAAGATCTTCTTCCCTTCCTCCGCAATGGCAAGATATACACCGGCCTCCGGTGATTCCGCCAGCACAGTGAGTTCTTTGCAGGCATGGATAGCCTCCGCGGGCGTCTCGGTATGCCGGCTCTGGGGTGCCGGAAAAATATCGTCGAATCCTCTTACCAGCGGAATCTTCCGATTTCTGACCCTATGGTCATATACGCCGAACAGTTTCTGCGGGAGTTTATTCTTATCAATTCCGTAATAATGGTAAAATCCGGCCTGGGACGCCCAGCATATATGTAGGGTGGATGTGACATGACTCTCCGCCCAGTCAAAGATATCGCAGATTTCCTGCCAGTAGTCCACCTCCTCAAAGGTGATATCCTC
>OFFZ01000627.1_pt1 | contig 20933 bp, 26 predicted proteins | sample 1521631 | NCBI WGS metagenome assembly OFFZ01 (sample SAMEA3504102, study PRJEB24116) | mouse gut metagenome | biome: mouse gut; feature: mouse-associated habitat; material: faeces | place: Denmark | collected 2011 | reverse complement strand
CTGCCGCCCTGCACCCGGCCCAAAGGTTTCACCTCTGGACACTGACCAGACGCTCACCGCTCTGGACTTGGCGCAAAGGGCTTGCCGCCCTCTGCACTCCCGCCGCTCTCCCCGACTCAGTTCCTGCCCCTGTTCTCTCAGCGGCGTTTTGTTCTCCTTGGTACGCTCCATGCGATACTTCACCAGAGAACATATCCGTTTCGGACGGTCATTCTTTTTTCAAGCTGCAATGCTGTGTGACAGAAACATCGTAGCAGAAAAAATGCCACTCTCCCGTATATCCAAGAGGTAGGAAATCCGGGGCAAAAACCGGATATTTCCACGCTCTCGGAAATGTGGTAGAATGGCAGTAATATCAGGGGAGGGCGGCGCTATGTACTTGACTATACAGGAAAGATTGAAGGATTTGCGGGTGGAACGGGGGCTGACGCTGAAAGAGTTGGCGGAGCAAACGGGCCTGTCCTCGTCTGCGCTGGGCAGCTATGAGTCGGACGATACCAAGGACATCAGCCACTACGCCCTTATCAAGTTGGCGAAATTCTACGGTGTGACTGCTGACTATCTGCTGGGGTTGTCTGAAATGAAAAGTCACCCAAACGCTGATCTGGCGGACCTGCGTTTGAGTGACGGTATGATTGACGTGTTGAAAGAAGGGCGGGTGGATACTGCTCTGCTGGGGGAGTTGGTGACGCACCCGGATTTTATGAAGCTGCTGGCAGACATCAGCATCTATGTGAACGGCATCGCCGCCATGCAGATACATAATTTGAACGCCTGGGTTGAAGTAGCCCGCGCCAAAATCATTGAGGACTACCAGCCGGGAGAACAGGACATGGACGCGCTGTTGTCGGACGCCGTTCTTCTGCGGGAGAGGGACTACTTCACCAGCCGGGTCCATGAGGATATTGATGCAATTATGGAGGACATCCGGGAGGCCCACCGAGGCCGGAATGAGAGCGGACCGGAACACTCTGCCATTTCGGACTTAAAGCAGGACTTGGAGGATGTGGCAAACTTCAAGGGCAGCCGCGCCGAGGCGTGGCTGATGATGTACTGTAAGCAGACGCAGACCCCGTACAACAAGCTGTCCGAGGAAGAAAAACATTGGCTGATGAAGATTGCCCAAAAGTCAAAGCTGGCGAAAAGTCATGTTTCGCAGAGAGGGAAGAAACGGAAATAGAGATTTTTGCTCCGTAAATATGAACAGCTCTACGGTCCTGCACCCGCAGGCCGTAGAGCTGTTATTCGTCGGGGACGTACTCTGCTATGTCCTCCAGGCGGCAGTCCAGCGCCGAACACAATTTGTTCAGCGTCTTTGTTTCCATGTTGTCATTGGCCCGCAGACGCCGGACGGTCTTGCTGTCGATGCCGCACTTTTCCCGGAGCTGATAGGTGGAAACTCCCTTTTCTTTCATCACATCCCACAGCTTATCAAAAATAATCACGACCTCACCCTCCTGATTGACACCAACCAGTATGGGGGTTATAATCTCCATAGTTAAGGGGATATAACCCCCATATCAAAATAAAAATCAGGAGGCAGATTGCCATGATTGAACGGTATTGTGCGTTCACGGGTCATCGACCGAGGAAATTTCCGTGGGGCGATAACGAGACAGATGCCCGGTGCATTGCTCTGAAAAAAGCACTTGCCAAAGAAATCACCAAGCTGGTAGATGCCGGGTACACGGACTTCCTCTCTGGTATGGCAGAGGGGACGGATGCCTGGGCAGCTCTGGCGGTGCTGGCCTTGAAAAAAGAAAATCCCGCGCTGAAACTCCACTGTGTCCTGCCCTGCGAGGGACAGGCGGACGAGTGGTCGGCTTCGGCGCGGGAACGCTATTTTTCTATCCTGGAGCAAGCGGACGAGGTCGTGTATGTGAGCAGGGAGTACCATGACGGCTGTATGCTAAAACGGAACCGCTATCTGGTCGATCACGCCGCCTGTCTGCTGGCGGTTTACAACGGCGAGTGGCGGGGCGGAACGGCGATGACAGTACGGTATGCCCAGAAGCTGGGACGGGAAATTACTATTCTCAATCCAGTTGCTCCAGAAAGATTGGAATTGTAGCATATCTGTGATACCGAATGAAAACAGCTCCACGGTCTTGCTCTCATAAGCCCGTGGAGCTGTCATATTTCAGTCGAATCGGATACATAGAGTTGCAATTTATTTTGCAAAAATAACCTCCTCATTCATAATGCGAAGAGCCGCTTGCTCCAGCTTGTAGGCCTCATATCTCTTGGCGTTCGATTCTAATGCGAGAGAGTTGATTTGTTGCTGTACATCCTGATTACCCAACAGCGGGATAGGAATTTTCCGAATATGATCGTCATCAATTTCATCGACTACAGAGCCATATGTATAGCGGGTAATCAATGTGCGGCCATAGTCAGATGCCAAGAAAATATAAAGGTATCCAGCAACATCTTTATTGGCAGGCACAACACGGATTATATGCTGATTTGCTGTCCAGCCATCCCAGTGTTTTCCAACAAGCGCTACCTTTCCAATCGTACCACTACATGTTATGAGGGTCATATTTTCTTTCAACTCAAGTTGTTGTGCAATGCGGTTGCCATGATGGACATTGGAAAGATATTTCTTATTTGATGGGTCCAATTCTCCCAACTGTTTTCCACCTATAAAAATTCTACCATATCCTTCTTCTACATAGACACGCTTAAATCTGCCTGGTAGAATGACTGATCTACTTATCCGGCTGTCGCCTACGGTTGTTACTTCGGCGGCGTTCTCTTTGAGGTGGGCAACAATCGCATCTACCGCCGGAATGTGGTAGGAAGCATCAAGCCGCAAATTCACATTGCTTAGTTTTACATCGAATGTGCTCACAGGGGTCGATACTTTTTGAAATTCATGTATAGCTGGCAAGTGAAGTTCTGCCGTCAGAAGGCTTGTAGCTTTATCAATCATCTCATTAGACTCGTCCCGCAAAGCATAGGAACGTGCAATCAGATTATGGATACGCTGCCGCAACCCCACAGGCGCATTGGGAACCGGGATTTCTGCTAAGTGGTCCGGCTCAACATGAGTAATAACTGAACCATATCCATTTGTTTGCAAAATTAAACTGCCCACTTTTGATTTGAGATAGGTATAAACATATCCCAAGTCATATTCTTTTTTGAAGGTAACACGAATTACATCATCAGAAAAAACACACCCGGCCAAGGTTTTTGACACATATGAGATATTGCCTATTGTACCGCTGCGCGTCAGCAATAATGTGTTTTCCTTTAGGCGCAATTCATCCATATCGCAATCTGCCAACCGAGATATATGCTTTTCTGGAACAGGATAGAGATCAGTCATCTGTGAAGGAAGATAAAACCCCTCGCCATGTGGCTTATCACACCATATCCGCTTGAGTCGGCTTCGTTGCATCCAACCAGGATAATAGGCTGTTTCAATCAAACCACTGTCACCATAGAGGGTAACAGTTCCATATTTCCCCTTGTAAACGCTTTCCCGTGCTTGTTTTGCCTCCACATCAAATACACTGGCCTCCAACCGCTTTCCACGGGAAACCATATCAGAAAGGGAAACCGAGCACCACTTTACAGGGCTTTCCGAAATGTGGACTTCTGGTTCAGGTGTGGTATTCATTTTGCGGGCCAAATTACCTGCTACCATGCGATACCCTCCCTTCGCTTCCAGCCATCAAAGATTGCCGGTACATCAGTAGTCTGATCATCTGGAACTTTGCTCTTGCGTTCATGGGATACGGTACGGCCACCCTCCCCAGTCTCACCGAGAACCATGATTGTATCTGTTTCCGGGGCAAGGATTTCGTTACCCTCTACATCACGCTTAAATAGAGGATTGCCTCTTTTATCATGCCCTACTCTTTCGACCATTGCCATAAAGATATTATAGTCGGCCATTTGACCTGTAGCTGCTTCTCTGGCTTTTTGTTCCGCAGTTTTCTTTTGCAAAAACAGCACTGATGTCTGTGTGCCATTGCGGGGCTGAAAAGTATCTACATGAAGATCAATACTGGCAATAATTCTATGATTTTGAATCAGCCATTCTCGAATGTATCCAAGCCCTGGCGAGCCCAGGATGGAGTCCGGCAAAACAATTCCCATGCGCCCGCCTGGAACGAGAAGCTGTGTGCATCTCTCAATAAACAGAATTTCAGGCGGAACAGAAGACTGTAAGCGTTCTGTCATCCTCCAAGTGCCAGTTTTCTTGTCATTTTCCCAAATGTGAGCAAGTTCAAACTGTTCGAGGATGTTTTTATCTTTAATGGGGATTTTGCTACCGAATGGGGGATTTGTTACAATTACATCAAAAAACGCAATACCTTCATAGTTGCGAATCTCTGACTTCTTAATATGTAGTGCCTCCGCGAGCCGTGTTTTGAACTCATCTGTCCATTCATGTGGCGGCAGAAGGGAATTTGTTTGAAGAATATTTCCACTGCCATCATTGTTCATGACCATGTTCATCTTGGTTGCCTTGACTAAATCAGGATTAATATCAAAACCAAAGAAGCTGGTCGAAGCCATCTCAGAAATCCGATCTTGAAATACTTTTACGGTGTCGCTGTCCCAATCTTTTTTAGGGATTCCCATACTGGCAGAAAACTCTGCTTCAAGTTGGGCAATAACGTGTGTCATTGCCTGTACAAGAAAACCGCCAGTACCGCAGGAGCTGTCCAAAACCTTCTCGTCAATCTGCGGATTTATCATCTCCACGACCATCTTCATAACATTTCGGGGCGTAAAAAACTCGCCCCTGTCGCCGCGGAGATTTGCTCCTACAATTTCTTCATAGGCTTTCCCCTTAATGTCAATATTTGTGCTGAGCAGGCTGTACCGCTGCAATTCGCTGACGATATATGCCAAGCTGCGTGGTGTTAGCTTGATTTCATCATTTGCATCAAAAATCTTCCCATGACGTTTTTTTACACGCTGAAAAATTTGGGAGATGCGTTTCTGTACAGTCAATTGCCCATCAGGGTTTGAGCGTTCCTCAGACGTTGTAAAAAATTCCAGAGGTTTTGGTATATTTCGCTCGTCCTCAATCTTGCAAAAAATGACTTTTAGCAATTCGAAAAATGCAGGTTGTTTCTGCATACCATCATTCACATATATGTGATTATGACAGGTTTTGAACACAAACAGCAGGTTATCATCAGAGGCATTACGCAGATTTTTCCGGCTGGGTCTGTTTACTTCATCCAAATTGCCATCCGCCGAAGGAATATCGTTGTAATCCATAAAGCAGATATTTCCAGATTCGTCTGTGTACTTCCGAAATACAAATTTCTGAATGCTGTTTGTCCACATCCCCCACTCACAGTTCGGACATACGGACATATAGGATTGCAATTGCGCTATGCCATCCTTAGCGTTCCTAGCATCAACGGTTTCCTTTTTGCACTCAATAATAATTTTAATTGTGCCTTGTGTTTTCTCAGGAGCATCTTTGTCCCAAATTACAATATCCGCTCTTGGTTTTCTTGAACCGACCTGAAGAGTATATTCAATCTTAATCTGTGATGTGAGATATTTGTGCTCGTTCACAAGCCGCTTCTCTATTGTCTGACGAACGTACTCTTCGGGAGTGTCGTTTCTAAACTTGCTATCAATATAGTCGCAGATTTTCCCATCTGGAATGACGATCACTTTTGTATCAGCCATCATTGTTTCCTCCGTTCGTTTGGGACGGGTGGACATAGCGGATTATGTCTGTCAAATCACAGTGAAGCGCATGACAAATACGAGCTAAAACATCGAGGTCTGGTCTCTTAATATCGTTTTTGCAATATGCGTTCAGCTGTGTCCGTTGTAAATTTGCTTCTTCGGCCAATTTGTTTTTGCTGTAGTGCCTCTTCCGCAAATACTCAGCCAAAACAATATCAAAATGCCCATAATCAAGAGGTTCGCCCATTTCATAACCCCCTTTTTGTTAATTATAGCAGAAAAATTTGATATGTACAGCTGTAATTATATGCAGGGTCAGTTAATGAAAAATAGAAAAGTGCCAGCGCCGACAACAAAAAGTACGGCGCTGACACTTTCCAATTAGTCCAAAGACGAATAATCCGTCACATTCCTCAGATACTCCTCCGGGTCACCATTGAGGATCAGATCAGCATATCCAACCGGGTCATTGTAGACCAGATAATCCAATTCTGACCGCTGGTACATATTCTTGGCAACCTCATCCTCAACAGCGGTGCAGTCGATGGAGATCATGCTGCCATCAGCAAACTTCAACTCTACGCAGGCCGTATCAATGTTGAACTCGCAAGAAATGAGTTTATTCATAGGCTTATACCTCCATATTGTAAAAAATAGCCCATCTGAATCCCTGTTAGGAATCAGACGGGCTGTTGTATGCACCCCGAAACCGTCAGCTAACAGTGATAAGTGAATTTAGTTCCTTATCACTATAAAGGCAAGGGATTCAAGGATTTTTAGATGCTCCAAAACGGGCAAATGCTCCATTTTTGCTCCATCTGGCGCAAGAGTTTTGAAAAGTTATAAAGAGAACTCCGCAGGACAGACTTCAAAATCTGCCCTGCGGAGTTTTTACTTAATACCAGTTGCTCCATCCATCTTTGGTTAGTGTGATCCACAGCTCAGAGTATCCACCCATATTTCCACCTTGTCCGCCTGTGGATTTGCATTGATAATTGATACCGTCTGAACTTTTTACTGGTATCGTGGTTGAATTATCCACTCTGACGTTAGCCCCATACTCCGCGCCTCCGCCGATTTTGGGTATAATGCTGATTGTAATGAGAGAGCCGCTTGTAAGTAGTTTTGTCGCAGTTCCAAACGACTCGTTGTATTGCAGCCCAACAGATTCCATCATCAAGCAATCTGTCTCATCACAGTAATCGGGCCACTCATATTGAGTAAGCCGGGTAGGTTCCTCAAAAGCGTCATTACCTGGGTCGGAAAAATCGTCATAACCGCCGTAATCGGAATAATCATCAGCCATAAAGTCAGCAGAAATAGAATAATATAAGATAGTATTTCCCTCTACAATCTGATAAACCCAATCGCCCCATCCCTCCATATCTTCGCACTCCAGCGTCCAATAATAATTCGCAAATTCAGGATAAACATATGCACTGGCAATACCATCAAATATCACATCTCCGCCACTCTCATCAGGAAAGCCTGTTGCGGTTAAGCTCAGTCGGAGGCGTGTTTCATCATTCAGCGTAATATCATACGACAGATCATAGCCAGTGACAAATTCTCCTGGGGTTACGGAACTGTCAGCTAACTGCATGGATATGATTTCCTGCGCATCCATATAGCCATGAAGAACCCCGTATAAAACACGATTTCCAGCATTGTTTACCATAGACTGTAAATTCTGTATTCCTTCGGTAGCATTTGTATTCCAATCTTCTGGAAATTCAAAGCTGATTCCTGTCCCATCCGCTTGCGGCTGGGGAATAGGTACAACCTCTGGCTTCGGCTCTGATACTGGCTCCGGGACATCAGTAGATTCTACAACAGGTTCCGCCGCTGTACTTGATTCGACAAGTGTGTCCTGCGGAACGTCTGTGACTGATACGCCTTCGGTCTGGCCGCCGCATCCTGGCAGAAAAGCCAAAACGAATAGGACGGCGAAAAGTACGATATTCTTTTTCATTTTCCTTCCTCGCTTTCTTCTTGTATTCTATGTATTTGCCGTACCATCTCTTTTGCCTGCTCCAATCCCAAGTCAGCAGCATACTCATAGTTGCGAAGCATTGCTGCTCCTGCCTCGGTCTGAAGGAAAGTCAGAAATCTTTTCTTGTCCTGTGACAGAACCGCACTCCGAATGGACTGCACATAAATATTTTTGGCAAGGTTGTAGTGCGCTTCTGCATCTTTGGTACGATCAAGCAAGGGAATCAGTTGACTTTCTGTGTCCATATAGCCCAAATTGATCCGCCTTCGTGTCAAATCAGTACTAATTTCCAGAAGCTTTCCAAGAGATGCACTGGGCCAGATGTGTATGAATTTAGTCCAGCCGTTTCCCTGGGAATTGACCATTTCCTCCTTCTTTTGACGCTCCTTTTTATTAGGAATGCAATCAAGATGAATCACAATGATGTTCCGAAATCCGGCATCTCTTAATGGCTTTACAGGTGTATTATCCAACATACCACCATCTGTATATGTTTTATTTCTATGGGTCGAAACCGGGTAAGCTCCAGGGAATGCCGCCGATGCAAGAACAGTTTCCACAATTTCCTCATAAGTAAGGCCCTCCCAAGAACGGTATTCAATGCTTCCGGCAAACCGACAGGCTGGATGAAACGAATCCATCTTGGATTCCAGCTTGTTTGGCATATGCGCTTCAATGGAAGTTAGTGCCGTATATACTTGCTTATTTGTCGTAGCTATCCCCTCTGGCGATACATATTTACGCATAATATCGCTCAGGCGGTCTGGGCTATAGAAGCTCGCATTTTTTGCAAGATTGGATAAATTGATGGCAGTTGCTCCTATTGTAAGCGTTGAAATAAGCGAAAACAGTGGATTTGCCAATTCCAGTCCTGTTCTCAGCAAGGCCCCAGTAGCCGCTTTTCCCACTCCATACGAAGTCAAACTCTGAATAGTGGACTGCCATGCTGATTGGTTCCATGCCTTTATATCACTCTGCTTTGTCTGTCTCCACACTTCCTCTGCGGCATTGTAGTCCCCTTGCGCAAACAGCATACTGTTCATAGCACCGATAGATGCACCGGAAACCCCAATGATCTCTTTGTCAACCCCCAGTTCTCTCAGACGTTTCCATACGCCGATCTGATAAGCTCCCTTTGCACCACCACCGCAAAAAACGATTCCATACTTAAACTTGCCTGAATCCATTCGGTTTACCTCCATACTCCCTAAAGTTAAAGTCATTTTGCTTTCCAGTTATAGGCTCTCATAGACCACTTGAAATCGTACACAGGCAAATTATACCCTACAAGTTATCCGTTTTCAACTCTTAAACTTCTTTATATATCCTCTTTAAAATTCTACATAGAAACCTTGAAAGCTAATTTATCAACACAACTTTTCGGGATAGACTATACGCAACAGAATTTGGAGGAAACCCACATGGATTTGTTAGCGATTGGGACCAGAATCCGCAGCCAGCGGGAATATTTAGGCTACACAAGGGAACAACTGGCAGAATATCTTGGCGTTACGCCTAAATTCTGCTCCGACATTGAGCTTGGAGCCAAGGGTATGTCCGTCCCTACGCTCTGCAAGATTTCCAAAATTCTTCGGTTAAAAACAGACTACATCTTATTTGGTAAACGTGAAGTGAAGTTCAGCGAACCGCTGTCACTCCTGCTGGAAAGCTGCACGGACAAAGAACGCACCTATGCCGAGCAGCTTCTAAAGACGTTCCTGATTGCAATGAACTCCAGGGAAGATGACCCGGAAAATTCCTTAACGGAAGAAGACGCTTCTTCGGAAGATGAATCCTTGTCGTGACCTCCTGCCCATTATAAAACATCTAAACGCAGAAAAGGTTAGCCGCCAGCTAACCTTTTTGTGCTATAATGGTGCTATAGTGAGGGTGGAGGTGTTGCACAGCATGAAATCAACTGATGATTTAGCGAACGAAATCAAAGAATCCAACAATATTTTGGATTTTCTGGCTGAAAACCATGAGGAAATGCAGTTGGGTGGCCTGCCGCAATATTTGGAAGAATGGCTCAGAGAAAAGAATCTGTCCAAAGCGGATGTCGTGCGGCAATCGAATCTGAACCGGGCCTATGTCTATCAGATCTTCCTTGGCAGAAAGTACCCGTCCCGTGATAAGGTGATTGCCCTGGCCTTTGGGATGGGCCTGACTGCGGATGAAACACAAAAGCTGCTCAAACAGGCTGGCTACCGGGAACTGTACCCCAGGGACCCACGGGATGCTCTGCTGCTGTATGCGGTAGGGCACGGTAAGACAATCCTGGAGGCCAATCAACTGCTCTACGACAATAATATTGACGTGCTGGAATAGCAAAGACCGCTGGCCGTAGATAGGTCAGCGGTCTTATTTTACTAATCGTCAAAAACGGATAGCTGATACAACGCCAGAACTGCCGGGGCATAGGGGCTACAGCTTTCCGTGGGAATGTAACGATAGCCACTCTCACTTGCGGCATATAGTCCCTGGAACGAGCGGTAATGCAAAATTCCATGCTGAATTGAAAAGCTGGTTTCAAAGCCGCCGAACAGCAAGTTTCCGTTTTCATCACAATATCCTGTGGAAATATACGAAAGGTTCTCTGGTAATACGGTCAACAGTTCTTGATACGCTTCCTGCTCATTTCCTGCAAATAGGGCCAGTTTTGCTTGGAATCGCTTCAAGGCGGGAATATCAGCATCCCGAAAGACCGATGCCCTGTGGGAACTCAAAACAATTTCTATTGCTCCCCGGAAGTCGGTATCGGTCGTATAGCTCCACGCTACAAAGCTAGATAATGCCACGATCAAGAACGCCAGCACGGAGAACAGCGGCAGCAGTACATACCTCCGCACCTGTGCAGCCCGGACAGCCCATATGATCTGCCATGCGTACCGATAGCGGCGTTTCGGTTCCAAAGCCGTACAACGTTTCAGAATATGCCGCCAACGCCGCTTTTTTGCCTCTTTTCCCAGCAGTTCTTGGAAGGTAACGCCCAAAGCGTAAATGTCAGCTCGTCCGTCTGTCTGGGCAAAGCCATATTGCTCCGGGGGCGCATAACCTCTGGTCCCGATCAGGCGGGTATCACTCTCCGCCTGTGGCTTTTCTTCTCTGGCGGCATCAAAGTCAATGAGCCGGATATGGCCGTCAGCGCCGATCAGCAGATTGGAGGGTTTTATATCCCGGTGGACAATCTGGTTCCGGTGCAAATGGCTCAAAACCTCGCACAGTTCCAGCAGCCATTTTCGCAGTTGCTTTTCCGTTGGGTGGGCCTCAGCTACGGAACGGCCCTCTATGTATTCCTCCACAATGACTGTTTCCTCTGGCCCATAGCGCACTTCATAAAGCTTGGGGAGATAGGGGTGGGGAAGTTCCAAAAGCCGCTCATAGATGGGTAGATTGCCTAACAGATGCTTTTCCACCAGCATACGGCGGTTTTTCGTATCGAAAACAAGATAAATCTTACTTTTCTCGCTGTCTTTCAGCGTTTCCAGCCGTTCAAGCTCCATTACACCACCCCATTTCAGCACCTAAAGTATATCAATTCTCCGCTAAAGATACAAGCAGTCAATTTACCTTGGCGGATTGCTATACCTTTCTGTAGAACGTGGTCTTACTCAATTTCAATGTCCGCATGGCCTCCACCGCTGTAATCTCGCCCCTGCGCCACTGGGCAAGCACACGATCAAAGTCTGGCGGTTGAGTGGCCTTCCGTCCAGTGTACTTCCCTTGCTCTTTAGCGATAGCGATACCTTCCCGCTGGCGCTGCAAGATATATTCCCGCTCCAACTCCGCCACGGCCCCGAAGATGGTCAGCATGAACTTCCCCGTAGGCGTGGTGGTGTCGATGGACTCTTTCTTGCTGACGAACTCAACACCCTTCGCCGTCAACCGCTCCACCAGTTCCAGAAGATCACGGGTGTTTCTGGCGAAGCGGCTGATACTCTCCACGATCACCGTATCGCCACGGCGCACATACTCCATCATCCGTTGCAGTTCCGGGCGGTTGGCGTTCTTGCCGCTCATACGGTCGATGTAGACTTCATCCACGCCCAGTTCCTGCATTAGAACCTCCTGCCGGATGGTGTTCTGCTCCTGGGTGCTAACCCGGATATATCCGATTTTCATTCCAACTTCCCCCTATCAAAAAACAAATTTGCGTAAAAGTCCCATTAGGGTCGGTTTCAAGTCTGGAACGTACCAAAACTCAAAAACCAACTCTAATGGGACGCTTTTTCGCTGTTTCGTTTGGGTACACCCTAATGGAACGTCTATATGAAATCAGGCGCACTCATTCCAGGTGCATCCCAGGGATTGGCAGGACTGTAATCACCGCCTGTGCTGGACGGAGCTGTGGGGTTATCCGAATCTTCACCTATGGCTTCTCTGTACTGCTCCATATCCAGCCCAAAGTATTCAGCCTCGGTTTCCGACAATTCGGCCACATCAGCTATGTAGCGGTAGGCTTCTTCCTCACCGTCCTCGATCAGCCCATCTTTCAGAACCGTGGCGATCTCACTCATTCTGGCCCAGGGAATATGCTTTTCGTTGGTGCGCATCAGGTAGTAGTCCAACGCCTGGAAAAGAGCCTCAGCTTTCGTCAGTCCTGAGAGCTTATCGAAATCGTAGTAGCAGCACGTCCAGTCCCAGCTTCCGGCTTCCCTGTCTAGGCCGCTCACAACGGCATACTGCGTCATGCTCTCCCCCCGCAGAATAAGAGCATACTGTCCGTTTTCTTCAATAAGTGTGTATGTCATTGCGAATCCTCCCTCTTACCAGACATCCCGGCACGGCGTAAAGATGAAGTCAATACCCCTCACCGGGTCATCCGGTTCCCCATCAAAGTCGTTCTGATATTTGGTGCAGATATTTGGCTCCCAGTCTTTCCGAGGGTCAACATCGACATACAGGTTCCCATCAGGCCCTTTGTAGACAGGACGATCCCAACTGTCCCGGCCTTGGAGGATCAGAAACATTTGGTGACAGCTATGCGGGAGATACCCCACACCAACGGCATCTTGCAGATTTCCGGTCAGATTGCCATAAACGCTATCCCCGTTTGGTGTCAGTAGTTCCCGAGCCTCGTTATCTCGCACGGGCCAATAGGTAGCAGGAGAGGCCCAGCAAACCGCTGAGCCTCCCATGGTATGGATACGGACAATTTTTGCGCCGCAATGCTTACACCGCATAATTTTCCTCCTCGAATTGTTCTGAATCGTCCGCATTATCAGGATCAGTTTCTTCCGGGTCAGGTTCCTCTGATTCGCTGGTTGCGGGGAGCAAAGACCACATAGTATCCCGCCGTGTCTGCACAGAAGTAGGCTTTGCGCTGCCAGCAGATACCGTATGATTGTACTCCGACGATATGGAAGGATGGCCGCTGAAGAACTCGGTCAAGGTACGGTTGATTTCGTCCTGGCTCACATCATTCTCGACTGCCAGACAGCAGTAATAGGCACAACTGATGAAATGCGTTCTGCCCTTAATGGTGCGGAGGACTTTGTTGTTGACATCAATCAGGCTCTTGGCGAACGTCATATAGGCATCCAGCCCTGAGTTAATCGTGTCCAGCACTTCACTGTTGACCTCGACCTTGCTGGCCCACTCCCGAAAGGGTTTGGTGGAGAAATCGGGATATTCCTCAGTGATAAGCTGGTAAAGCTGCATGGCAATCATCTCGTCCGTAAAACGCTTTCTGCCAGCCTCCGAAACCACAAATTGAATTGCGTTGTGCTTGGCAAGCTGCTGAAAAATCGTCAAGCTGGGGACATTGGCACGGGTCAGCTCGATTGCCGACAGGGGTTTACCGTTGTTCAGCCTACGGAAAAACTCTCGGATTTCCTGCTCTGTCATATCTGCATAGTAATAGATGGTCAGGTTATAGTCCTTGATCTTGTCCTGAACCCACTCCGGTAATTGGGAAAAATACATTCCGCTGATGTCCTCCATGCTCCCGTTTTCGTCCATAACGGGAGGGGTATCAGAAGACAGCGGAAATTCATCATGGAGAAATTCGCTGATGGCGTTTGACCGCTGCTTTCCGTCCAGGCTGTCATAAACGCCGTTCTCGTCACGGGTAAAGTACATTGCGGGGATCGCATAGCCATAGATCATGCTGTGGATCAGGAGGGACTTTTTCTCAATGTCCCACACAAGATTGCGCTGCACGGCGTTGTCATAGTTTACCTTGCCCTTCTCCATTTGATTTGAAAGGGCTTTAGCGGTCCAGTTGATATTGAATCGTTGCATATCGTCACATCTCCTCATTTTACATAGCAAATCCGCTTGGAATGTTAATTTAGAAACAAAACGCCCCAGAATCAAGTGATTCTGGGGCGTTTTGTTTTCAGAAAATCAGACCAACAAACGGTTGCCTTGAGACAGTCCACTTGAGCGGAAATCAAGTTTAGTAGCTACTGTGCAAATCAGAAACCTACAGCTACCACATTCCCGCAGCGTTTGCCAAGAACAGGCCCAAGTTCTATATCTGTTAGGACAAATCAGCAGCACTTATAAACCCGTTTTCTTCCATATATTCCAATTCTGCCTGATAAAGCTTTTCTACAAGCGCTCTATCTAATCCTTTGTGTTCAACCACATAGTCTTCAACAGCTTGAGCTTCGACTACAATATTAGCCCCCTCCTCAACTGTGAGGAATGGCATTCCATCTTCGTGACTATACCCACTGATACCGATTGAGGCAAGATACTCATCTTCACCAACGAGGTACATATCCGCATCTTCAACAGTGCATCCACACTTCTCTACTAGATACTCAGCGACCGTATCCAAATCGAATACCAATTCGTTTTCCATAACTGACCTCCGCATAAGTTAAATAATGTTTGTTGCTGTCTCTATAATAAGGCATTTCTCATACTTATGCAAGTGAAAATTACAGATGGTGGACATATTTGGTACGCAAGGCTGTAATGTAGACACGGTATTGTATTAGTTCACCTCGAACTTTCCACGCAGCCAGCGGATGGCCTGACGCTTGCGGGAAAATTCCTCCGTCCATGCGTCCCCGGTAGAGTTGTCTACCGCCACCCAGTTACGTCCTTCTTTTGTAAGGAATCGTCCACAGGGGATACGCTCGTCTATGACTTTTCCGAGATATTCCGGACTGACGCGCTTGATTGTGATCCGATTCTTAAACAAGATCATTTGTCTCATCTCTGATTCAAATATCGGGGCTAGTTCATATAGCGGTCCCTCTAAGCGGCGTCCCTTATCAGTTGACGCATTTTCTGTCATAAACAATTTCTTTTCTTGTAGCGTTATCCCGAACAACAACTTTCTGGAATTTTTCAAGAAGTTCGTCCTTCTTTTTCAGAGCATCTTCCATCGTGTGGCACGAATAACCCCAGTTGGCGTTTTCTCCAGAATCATCAACAGGATAGACATTAGCACCTTCCCAAGTAAAATCATCCAGGTTAGCGTTGATGTACCGAGTGGACTCGATCATAAAGTCCGCCAGAAGTGCCGCCATGGTGTGCATATCCTGATCGCTGGTTCCAAGCGTTTTGAAGGTTCCAAGGTCTTTGAAACAGGTTGCTTTGCCCTCGCAACATTCAAGAGTGAGATCCAAATAGATTCCCTCACTCCCGCCATAATCCAGATTATTCCTCACATCGAACGCATAATTGGTGATCGGTTTCGGCTGGATGGGGCCAAGATGATAGTCTAAAATGTCAGGTAATTTACCTTTTTCTTTCAAAAGAGAACAAATTTTCTCAAACAGTTCTCCGGTAGTCATCGGTCGTTCCATGAAGACATCTCCTTGATTTCATAAAGGCCGACCAAGGTTGCACCTTGGCCGGCCTTTGCATCTGCCTTAGCCAGCTTCCGCCAGCTCCGGCACAAGCTGGGTAGCGTTCACGATCTCCATAAACTGCTGCCCGAACACTTTCGCCTGAGCCGCTTCCTCCGGGCTGAGCGTCCCCACCGCCTCGAAGTTGAACAGGGCGTAGGGTTTACCCTGCTTGCTGGTGGCCTTCTCCAGCGTGATTTTCGTGACCACGCTGCTGATCGGTGTCAGGGTACTCAAAAGGCGGGTGGAGTATTTCAGAAACCGGGGCTTGCTGGTGACAGGAACTCGCACCAGGAGCGGAATGATGTTGTTGGGGCGCAGCAGGAACAGCAAAACGGATTCCTTACAGGCTTTGGCGTTGCTCTCGCCATCCTTGGAACCGAACGTGTTGAACGGACAGTGCGCACAGGCTTTTCCGTCCTCGGAAATGATGCTGTTCTGACTCAGGCAGACAGGCGGCGTACCCTCCACAGGATCAGGGGTATCCCAATAGGCCCGAGGGGTGGTGTAGTCCAGGACGATACCCATCAGCTCCTTTGCGGGTTCATCCCCCGACAGTCCCGGAACGGAGAACACCGTGGAGCCGCCAGAGGGCGACTTCACGATGTCAAACAGATCCAGCGACAAGGGCTGGCTTTTCAGATTGGCCCGGATGATGTCAAGGGCATTGTTGGTCAGGGCCAGATAGGTGGATTCCAGCGGGGCCGGAGAGGTATCAGGAGTAACAATGGATACCGGGGGCTGCTGCAATTCCTGCACTTTGCCGCTCATGCGGGCTTTGAGTTTTGCGTTGTCCATGATTGACCTCCATTCAGCTTACCGCCTTGATGGTGAAGCGGCGGTACGATGTCTTGTTGGTATACTTCTTGCAGAGTGCCGGATGCTCCGCTTTCAGCGTCTTGCTGTCCAACCGCTCCTGGGCTACGCTTTTCCAGGTGATGACACGACCCGCAGTAGTACCAACTTCATTGTCGCCCAGCATCTCCTTCAACAGATTTTCGGCTTTCTGCTTGCGCTCGGTGACGGCCTCCAACTCTGCACAGGCTTCATCATACTGGGCCAACAGATCAGCGGCGGTGTCAGGCAAAGTGATGTGGGACGTGGGTTTGCTCGTGGGGAATCGCTCAGAAAGGAACTTAGCTGCCGCATCAGAACCATCCAGCGGCGGAGGGGTGCAATCCTGCACATGGTTCCAGAAGGCCGATTCCAGCTCAATGAGCATAGAAATCAATTCCTCGTCGCGTTCCACGAACTTCCAGCGGAAGGTATTGCCGCCGATCAGGACAGCGATGTATGCCCCAGCGTAGCCAGTAACCGCCATGTAGTGTTGAATTTGCAACTGGTATTCGTCCGGGATGGTATCCTCCCACTCACCAGCCTTGTACGCCGATGCAGTCTTGGCCTCGAAGATGCAGGCACCGACATCCGGGACTTCACACACGCCGTCCAGATTGGCAAGCATGAACGGGTGTTCCTCACTCTGGAGGATCACATCAGGCTTTGTGACCTCGATCCCGGTACGCCTGGTGAACTCGGCCCGGACAATGGACTCCAACTGCGTTCCCCAATAGGCAGCTTCTCCGGCCTCCTGGGGCGGGAGCTGGTCCGTCTTATCCAGCCACAGCTCCACAGGGGACTTGTACTTGTTGATGCCGCACACGACCGAAGCATCCGAGCCGCCGATACCCAGCTTGCGGTGCTCCAGCCAGTCCTCATAGGACATATTTTCGGTTGACGCTAAAACGACTGCCATTCTTTATCATCCTCCCTTAATAGTAACAGGCGTGATCACGCCACAGAAAAGGCATAGTTATCCTCAGAAAGCGCATCCAAAGACAGAATATCATTCCATCTGGAATTGTACGGAAGGCCCGTGATTCCCGTCCGTTTGAGGGGCGTTTTGCAGTTCAGCAGTTCGTACTTGAGCTGAGAATAGATGTGGGCATGGAGTGTTCCCTTGTCAGGGTCGTAGTTCTCGACACAGCGGATCAGCCGAATCGCTAAATCCTGGTACACATCATCGTAGTCCAGGTGGGCGGCGATCATCAGCGACCAGTTGCGGCGAATCACCTTGTCGATCATAGGAAGATTCTCTTCCACAATGCGGTTACGCTCCGCAATCGAATAGTTGTTTTTCATGAGGCTTTCCCTTCCTCTCTCGGAGTCCAGAAGCGGCAGTAATCATGGCTGCGATCCTCCATGAACATTTCGCTGGTGTACTCCGGTGAGTTGTATTCCGGGCATTTACAATGCTGCCGGGGCTTGTGAAACAGGCGCAGCGGTTTCCGATTCTTAGGTCGGTAGGAATAGGCGCAGGTGTCACAGTGTTTCTCCAAATCCATCCCTCCAGAACGCAGAAAAGGGCCAGGAGGACGAACCTCCCAGCCCTTTTCAAAGTTTTGATGATAAAGTGCTTTACGCCGCCGTGACCAGCTCGTAGGCTCTGTCAATCAGAGGATTGCCCTCAATGGTCTTGGCAAACATATTCTCCTGATAGTTGGCCGTGTTGCGCAGCGGCTTGGCGTGAGTGGCGAAATCGGACACGGCATTAACGAAGCGGTAGGCGTTCTTGCCAACGTGCCGCAAATCGGGGGCATCGAAATACCGGGCTTTCATATCCTCCCGGATGCGGGTAATGTTCTTGCGGTGAATGTCGGTGGGCTGCTCATCCATGGGCAGAAGCAGGTCGATGTACTCCAAGACCTTCTGATCGGACAGCTTGATCTTGGACAGGCGGGAGAACTCCATCCCCAGCCGCCCCATATACTTCTCAGCCAGAAGCAGGGTGTTGTGGGCCTCGTCCATCTTTGCCGCCAAATCGCCGATATGGATTGTAGACCAGCAACGCTTTGCCGTGGACATGGCAAGGTTCAAAGTGTTCTGACAGACTACCCGGATCGGTGTCATAGCAACCTTGATAGAGCCGCTGCCGTCGTGGGAACTGCTGAATACCAGATAGGGGTCGATCTGATCGCCCTCGATGATGTACTTGTCGGGCAGCTTCGCCAGAATCCAGATCTTCTTGCCATCCTGCAAAGAGCCAGCGGTTTCATACCGCACACCCTCGCCCAGCAGAGCATCGGTGAACGCAAAGGCTTCGGAGTTCTGGACAACACGGTAGCGGTCCGTAACCACGCCGAGAACGCGATTGTCAGTGTCCCGGATGTTGGCCTTGTAGCCAGGGACGGGGGTGCCAGAGGTGGTCATAATGGGCTTCTGGAGTACATTCCAGTTCAGCCCCGACATCACCAGGGCATCCTCGGAGTTCAGCGCGGATTCGACACGGACACCAAGGCCGTGCCAGGGGGCTTCGCGGACATAGAACATGGTTTCAACATTGGCGGGCATTTCTTATTCCTCACTTTCAAAAGATTTTTCGTAGCGTTCGTAACATTTGCGGCACATAGATTCTTCGCAGTCAGGATCGTACTTGGAATAGTAGGCTTCACTGCTACGCAGAGGCTTACCGCACCGGATACAATAGGTGTCGTACTGCTCGGAGCCGTCACCGTTTGGCTCTCGTTCACTCGCCGTCATCAGAAGCGTTCTCCCCCTGGAGCAGCAGATCAATAACCGCACACAAAGCTGTGGCAGCGGCAGCTAAAACAACAGCCCAGATACCTTTGCCGTCAATAGGCGGTTTCTCGTTAGAAATCATTCCACCCCTCCTTTCTTTCAGGCCATAGCGTGGCGGGAAACCAGTCCTGCTACCAGTCCCCATAAAATACTGCGGATTGCGGTCAAAATCTTGCGAATCATGGTTATTTCCTCCCCATTTTGAATAAAAGTCGGCTGTCGCACTTCTGAAATACAGAATAAGGCCCTGCTCCCTTATAGATACAAATTGGGAGCAGGGCCTTATTTCCTATAAATAATAAACTAATAATTTGGCACGATTGTACAGTTATGTATGCTTTGGGGGCTTTTTGCCCTCATTGGGTGTGTATTCACTAATAATTCTTTTAGAAATAGCAATTACAGTGGCCTCTTTTCCATCGACCTTTTTCCGATAATCAAAACGTGGGTACTTTCCGTTAGTGGGCTGATACTGGGCTTTTAGGAAATCCGGGGCCAAAATATCGCGGCGAAACTTTGCAGCAGAGTATTGAATGGTAACATCATACTTTTTGCAATATGCTTCAAATGCGGGCCAATATTCTTTGTAGTGAAGATATAGATATTCATCATCATAGGTAAAAATAAGAGAATTATCTTTGCTATCTGCAATATTTTTCAAAAATGCAGCAAAAACGGCGATTCCGGCAGTCCGGACACCTGCCATTCTCTGAAGTCTTTGTTCAATATGAAGTATAGAACCATTAGTCCCTGATAAATTTTGATTGGGAAATGTTTCTTCAATGTATTGCCTAAGAAGAGCAAGGGCTGTCAAAATGCAAGCAGTATGCTGCTGTTGCGAATTCGGCATTTCGTGGCGAGACAAGCCCAACTGCGCTATGCTGGTTTGGTACAATTTTCGGGCATTCCATTTAACTTTTTTTGCAACAAACTCCTTTCTGGACTTTGTTTTGTCCTTCCTCTCGTCATTCTGTTCATTTTGTTCTGAAAGATAGCGGAGAAAACCGGAATACAAATCCAGAATATCGTTTCTAACCTTTTCATTATGGAAACGACTGTCCCTCGTCTGTGCATCCACTATGACGCTTATGGAGAGACATTTCTCGTCAGGATATGTATGTTTCACTTCAGAGGTGGATAATACAATTGGAAGATTTCGCAGTGTACACAATTTGTCGATTGCTTTAGCTGAAAGATTCATAATATTTCTTCTTCTGTTTTTCCCAGGCTCCCTATACTCATATACCGTGGACTCATTATCCTCATCGTTATAATCAATTTCTCCTTCAAGTACATAGGAGATAATTTTATAACTATAAAGATACGGAAAACTATGATGTGATATAGGAGAAACATCTTCAATACCTTTTATATCGGCAAATTCAGAAGTCGCGCTTCTATATATCACATCAATCGGATTATCCTTAATTGAATCTACTTTGCACAAAAGCGAAAACCATATGTGAACATATCCTATGATTAACTCCTATTAGGAAAACGCACTGTCAAAAGGGTTTCATGCGTTGGCGGGTATCAGCCCGCCTCGGCGGTATCGGTGGTATTGATTTCAATGTACTCGGCAATCCGGCGGAACTCGTCCGCAAACTTGAAGTGAACGCTGATATTGCCGTTTTCGTAAATCTTGATATGGTCTACCAAGTCCGTGAGGATTTCACGGGTGAGCGTTTCAATGCTTTGATACTTTGCAAAAGCTACCAGCGCGGGGTGTTCCTTGTCAACGCCATTCAAGAGCTCCGCCCGTTCCGCGTTCAGCCGGGCCAGCACATCCGCAAGCTCGGCGGCCTGCCGTTCATAATCGGCTTTCATATCCCGGTATTCCTGCTGGGAGATTTCCCCGTCTTTCCAGTCTTGATACAGTGACT
>OFFZ01000623.1_pt1 | contig 20984 bp, 20 predicted proteins | sample 1521631 | NCBI WGS metagenome assembly OFFZ01 (sample SAMEA3504102, study PRJEB24116) | mouse gut metagenome | biome: mouse gut; feature: mouse-associated habitat; material: faeces | place: Denmark | collected 2011 | reverse complement strand
GCTCATGATTTTATTCTACTCGTTGCCATACCTTTTTTCAACTGTTTTTACTATAAATTGCGGGGCAGTAAGGCTGTCAGGATTTCTCCAGAGCAAAGATGAACCGTACAAGCTTCTTGGCGGTATGGAATAAGGCAATATTATAAAGAGAGTTCTCCAGGTGCTGGACAGCCTCGCGAGGCGTTTTGGCGCAGACTTCCCCAGGATGTTCAACTCGGCTGCTTTCGGCAGCGGCTCCGAGTTTGCGGATTGCGAGGGACTTGATCAAAGAAACACCCAATCTGCCCAAACGGTAAGTCTCCAACCCACCGAAAAGCAGAAAGGGTGTTTCCATATCCATATAGACCGCCCCTCAAGCGCCCCTTCTCAGGGGCGCTTGATCACCATCAACCCTCACCCGCAGACAGCAACGGCCTCGATCTCGACCAAAGCGCCTTTAGGCAGATCCTTCACCGCGAAGGCGGCCCGGGCGGGACATGCCTCAGTAAAATACTCAGCATACACGGCGTTCATGGCGGCAAAATCACCGATGTCCGCCAGCAGGACCGTGACCTTCACGATGCTGCCAAAGCCGCAGCCCGCTTCCTCCAGGATCGCTCCGATGTTCTCCAGGCTCTGGCGGGTCTGCCCGCCGGCATCCCCGGCGGCAAAGGCGCCGGTAGCGGGATCGATGGGCAGCTGTCCGGAGATATACAGCATCCCGCCGGCCTTGACGGCCTGGGAGTAGGGACCGATGGCCGCAGGGGCCTTGGGGGTAGAAATGATCTCCTTCATAATATCCTCCTCAGGTAGTAGCGTACTCGCCGTCCCAGATCACCTTGCGGAACTTCAGCGGGTCGGTGTTGCCCTCGGTGGAGAACATCAGCACCTGGCTGAAATGATCCAGACCGATGGCATCCCGCAGATCCTTGTACTCGTCGGTCTCCATCAGCGCCGCCAGCAGGCCCATGCCCACCGCGCCGCTCTCGCCGGAGATGACCGTGGGATCGCCCTTCACAGGCACCGCCAGCATCCGCATCCCCCGGGCGCTGACCCAGTCGGGGCAGGACACGAAGGCGGACACGTGGTTGCGCAGGATGTCCCAGGAGATGATGTTGGGCTCGCCGCAGGCCAGACCGGCCATGATGGTGGACAGATCGCCGGTCACGTTCCGGGGCTCGCCGTCCCCGGCCAGAGCGCCCTGGTAGAGGCAGTCCGCCGCCTGGGCTTCCATGACAATGAATTTGGGCGGGTCGTTGGGGAAGAGGTTCGTATAGTAACCCACCACCGCGCCGGCGAGGCTGCCCACGCCGGCCTGGACGAAGACGTGGGTGGGACGGTTCGTGCCGATCTGCCGCAGCTGCTCGGCGGACTCGCTGGCCATGGTGCCGTAGCCCTGCATGATCCAGCTGGGGATCTCCTCATAGCCCTCCCAGGCGGTGTCCTGGACGATGACGCCGTGGTCCGTCTGAGCGGCCTCGGCGGCGGCCATGCGCACGCAGTCGTCGTAGTTCACTTCCTCGATGGTCACCTGAGCGCCCTCGGCGGCGATGTTGTCGAAGCGGGGCTTGCTGCTGCCCTTGGGCATGTGGACCACAGCCTTCTGGCGCAGCTTGTTGGCGGCCCAGGCCACGCCGCGGCCGTGGTTGCCGTCGGTGGCGGTGAAGAAGGTGGCCTGACCGAAGTCCCTGCGGAAGGACTCGCTGGTGAGATAGTCATAGGACATCTCCGACACATCCCGGCCCATCTCCTTGGCGATATACCGGCCCATGGCAAAGGAGCCGCCCAGCACCTTGAAGGCGTTGAGCCCGAAGCGGTGGGCCTCGTTCTTCACGTACAGGCCCCCCAGCCCCAGATACTTGGCCATGCCGTCCAGCTCGGCCAGAGGCGTGATGGTGTACTGCGGGAAGCCGCTGTGGAAGAAGCGGGCCTTCGCCACATTGGACAGGGACATCAGCTCCAGCCGGCGGTCGTCGGTCTTTGGCATCTGGTTCAATACCCATTTGATTTTTTCCATTGGTGTTTTCCTCCATTTGATCCGGATCATCCCGGACTGAATTTATTTTGATCTCTGTATCCGCTGATGCAGCCAGCCCCAGCCCTTTACCAGCTGTCCCACCGCCAGGGCGGAAAAGACCGTGCCGCCTCCCACGCCGTTCAGGCGTCCAAAGGCGCACAGCGCGGTCAGCGCGGCAATGTTGGTGAGGAGGCTGTCAAAGCAAACCTTGATATTCCCGAACCCCCTGCCGGTGCGCCTGGACAGCGCCCGCACAAAGGCTTCGCCGGGAAGCATGATGACGTCCGCCAGGACCTCCAGGTAGATCCCTAGGGACATAACGATACAGCCCGCCGCCAGATAGACCGCCGAAGCTGTCCAGGGTCCGCCGTATTGGGAGGGGATCAGCGCCAGCGCGCCGTCCACGCACAGGCTGAACAGGACCGTGACCGGCACCTGAAGGGCCTGGGCCACGGTGAAACGCCCGGTCAGAAGCCCCTCGCACAGCAGGAAAAGCATATTGAGGGAGAAGGTAAACATCCCCATTGAAACGGGCGTGATCAGGCTCAGCACGAAGGGGATGCTGGAGATGGGAGACGTGCCCAGCCCCGCCCGGGTGATCAGGGCAATCCCCACTGAGCAGACCAGCACACCGGCCATAAAGACGGCGAAACGGCGAAGCGTCTCCTCCCGGCTGCGGACGCACGCCTTTTCAGCAGGCGGCATGTGGACGACCTCCTTTTCAACGCGGGAAAGCCCGGACATGATCTAGGACTCCGCGGGGCGGTCCTTTGGCAGGACCAGGTTGAGGATGATGGCCATGATCGCCGCCGCCACAACGGCGGTGGAACCGAACACGGTGGATACCCAGTCGGGGAAGCCCGCGCCGGAAAGACATCCGGGGACCTGGGTGATGCCTGTGCCCAGAGCGACGGACAGGCCGGCCACCGTGCTCTTCCGCACGGTGAACTCGCCGTCGGAGACGATCATCCGGATGCCCGTCATGGTGATGGTGGCGAAGACGGACAGAGTGGCGCCGCCGATCACGCACTGGGGGATGGTGGTCAGCACGGCGGCAAATTTGGGTACCAGTCCCGCGATCAGCAGGACGAGGGCGGAAAAGGCGAACACCGCCCGGTTGATCACCTTGTTGACCGTGACGATCCCCACATTCTGGCTGAAGGAGGCCACGGGCAGGCCGCCGAAGAAGACGCCGATGATGCTCATGAGCCCTTGGCCGATGATGCCGCCGGACAGCTCCTGGTCCGTGGGGACCCGGCCCATGCCGCCCATGGTGGTGGAGGACAGGTCTCCGATGGTCTGCACGGAGTTGACGATATAGACGATGGCCAGGGAGACCACGGCGGAGGGGACGAATTCGATCTCAAAGGGCATGAACCGGGGCAGGGACGCCCACTGGGCGTCCGCCACGCCGGACAGGTCCACGATCCCCGCGAAGTAAGCGGCAACATACCCCGCGATCATACCGAAGAGCAGGGAACCCAGCTTCCAGATCCCCTTGGCGAAGTTGTTGAGGAAGACGACCACGGCAAAGGTGAACAGCGCCACCCCCCAGCTGCGCGCCCCGCCGAACCACTCGCTGGACGCATCGCCGCCGGCCATGTAGCGAACGGCGGTGGGATAGAGGGAGAGGCCGATGGTAAAGATGACCGTCCCCGTCACCAGGGGTGGGAACAGCTTGCGGATCGGCTTGACGAAAATACCGAATATGACCGCGATCAATCCGCCTACCAGCTCGGCCCCCAGGATGGTGGGCAGGCCGAACTGTCCGCCGATGGCGGTCAGCGCGGGGACGTAGGCGAAGCTGATGCCCATGACCACCGGCAGTCTGGAGCCGATGCGCCGGAAGACCGGGAACAGCTGGAGCAGCGTGGCCAGGGCGGTGATGACGAGGGACGCCTGGATCAGCGTAGTCTTCTCGTCGGCGCTCAGGCTGCACACCTCGCTGCCCGAAATGATGAGCGCCGGAGTGATCACGCCCACGACGGCGGCCACCACGTGCTGCAGCCCCAGTGGGATCAGCTGACCCGCCGGGGGGATGCCCTCATATACAAAGACGCTGGCGCTCCTGTTCGTTGGCCGGTCCATCCGTATCGCTCCCCCTTTGCGGCAACATAAAAATTTTTTAGCCCTCAAAACTTTTTATTGAAATCATAATCTGTTTTCGAGAGAAAAGCAAGCACTATTTTTTCCCCTCCCCCGCGAACCGCGCCGCGCAGCGAAAAGCTTAGTTAATATGCACAGCAGTTTTTACTGTGAAACATGTTGTAAAGGCGATTATATCGGTTGTTTTTATAATATTTTTTTAAAAACCTTTTGAGCAAGGTTTTTGACACTGTGCATTCACACAAATTTTTAGCATCACTAAAAATTTGTGTGAATCTGGAGGATTGTGATCTGATGTAAATTTTATTGATGACAAGCCCCTAAATTCAATCATGGTAGCTTTCCTCCATGGTTTATCTGACAAAACGGTCCAGGACCTTGTTAAAGATCCCAGACCGTTCTATTGCGGCAAATTTTATAGTGGCCTATGCCCAAATACTCGCTCCATTACCAATTTGCAGGTACGCTGCGCGTCTACCGCGACCGCGATCATAACATTTGCTGGAGGCAGCGGTTCCCGCTGGCGGAACGGATGGCGCAAATCGACCGTCAGTCCCCGCAACGGTCCGCTATCCATTTCGATCTGGATCGGAGCAGCTTCCATCTTTAGAAGTGTTGGATCGATCAAACTTGCTACCGTTAGCGGATCGTGCAGTGTAATTTTTTTTGATTTACTAGTTTCCAGCCATATTGCGCATAGAGAAGCAAGGAATCCGCGATACCCATCGCGAAAGGACCCAATGACCCCCTCCTCCTCCTTTGACAAGATGCAGGGAACGGTGACATCCAGACCGATCATCCGTATCTCCGCACCTGACCGGAGGACGATGTTTGCCGCCTCGGGGTCGCAGAGAATGTTGTATTCTGGGTAAACTGCACTGAAAGCGCCTCCCATCAAGACGATCTTTGCGTGTTTCATGATATCTGGCGCCAGTAATACCGCCATGGCAATGTTCGTCAATGGCCCCAGGGCGATAACGACGGTTTCCGGTGCGCTGCGGACGGTTTCGATCAGCAGTTCCACTCCATGCACATTGGCAGCGGCGGGAGGCTGTTCCGCAAGCACCCGGCATTGATGCGGCAAAACGGAAGTGTCGTTCTGAAATCGCAGAGATCGTCCAACTCCTGCCTCTACAGGAACCTCCGTCCCCAACTGGCGCAAAAGCTGCACCGCCAGCTGCCGCCGGGCGGATACATTTCCATAGACCGTGGATACACCGGTCAGTGTAAGCTCGGGGGACAGCGCTGCCAGAGCGATCGCCAGAGCATCGTCAACATCATCTCCGATGTCTGTATCGATAAATATCCGTATGGGCTCCATCAGATCCCCACCACGCTCCTCAAATATTCGCGAGAGTATTGAGCGGACTGGTAGTTAGCGATAATGGGGTAGTCCAGCTCAACACAGATGGTTCCGTCATATCCAATTTCCTGCAATTTCCGGTAAATGCCTTTAAAGTCAACAAAGCCTTGCCCCAATGCCCGGAAGCGGTCCATCGCCCGTTGGCCTGGAAGCAGGACGGGATTGGGATCGACATCCTTGAAGTGGATATAGGATATCCGATCCCGATATGCTTCCAGAATATCTACTGGGTCAATGTTTGCAATGACGGAATGTGCGGTGTCAAAACAAAATTTCACCTTTTGGGGGTCCGTATTTGCCGCAAAGAGATCGATCTCATTGCGATACAAGACGGTATCGTTAAAATGTGGGTGTACGCATAGGTCGATCCCCGCCGCATGGGTCAGCTCTGCCATGATGTTTACTTTGCGGGCAGTATCCAGCACATCCGCATCAGAATTGCCGCTCTCCTTGATTTTGGGCGGCTGAACGATGATCCGGCTGCAACCAACTGCACGGGCCAAGCTGATACATTGTTTCAGCAATTCCAAATCATAATCAAAATCTGTTTTCAGATAATGGTAGATCGCGGAGAGTTTCATGCTATACTTGGCCAGCAGCGCTGCCAGTACATCGGGGCAGTCTCCAAACGCGGAAACGATCATATTCATATCCTCCACTGCCGTATATCCTAAATACTGGATCTCGCGGAGCCCCTTCTCAAATTCCACCCGCTGCTGGGCGGGGTCCTCGGATTTCTGAAAGCTGTTGAAGGGGTCCAAATGCCAGGTCCATACGGTATATGCTACATCCATACTAATTTCCTCTCTTTCTTATCCTTTGACCGCACCGGCTGTCACGCCTTTTTGAAATGCCTTCTGGCACAGGAGATAGACCAATACCATCGGCAGGGTGGCCATGGAGAGCGCGGCAAACATCTGTGGATAGTTATTGTTTTCGAGGGTCGAAAACGCGACCATTCCCAAGGGCAGCGTTTGGAGCTCTGGTGTGCGTATGATCAAGCTGGCTCGGATATACTCGTTCCAGACGCTCAGTCCCGAAAAGATCACCTGTGTCACCAATCCGGGTACGGCCAGCGGCAGGATGATATGAAGAAAGCTTTGGAATCGAGTACACCCATCGATCATTGCGGCCTCCTCCAAAGATTTGGGGAGAGAGATGAAGAAGCCGCGCATAATATACATGCCAAACGCAATAGACTGCGCGGTATACACCAGGGTCAATCCGATCCGCGTGTTGATCAAGCCCAGTTCGTTGACAACTGTGAATACCGGCATAGCCAGAACACCCGCCGGCATCATGATGCCCAAGAGGAGATAATTCAATATCGCCCGTTTTCCCCTGAAGTTCACTCGCGCTAAAGCGTATGCGGCGCAGCAGTTTACAGGGATCAGCAGGCAGAGGGTCCCTGCCGTTGTCAAAATACTGTTAAGGTACTTTCTGCCCATCCCCGCCTTTTTCCAGGCGGCCGCGTAATTCTCCCATTGCGGCGAGGAGGGAAGTCCCCAGATATTGCTGTAAAATTCGTTCTCACCCTTCAGTGCGCCTGCCAGCATCCAAATGATCGGATATACTGTAATGATCAGGAAGACCGCCATCAGCAGATAGATCAATCCTGTACCGATCCATTTCCTGATTCGGGACTTTGTCCGCAGATCCTGCATATTTAGTCCTCCTTATTCGTAGTTTTCTTCCCGCGTCATGGTTTTAAGCTGCAAAAAACCAAATATTGCCACAAAGAGGACCAAGATCATGCTCATGGCATTGGCTTTGCCCATATTATTCAGCTGGAAGGCGGTATTCATAATATAGGTGAGACCGACCTCCGTGGAATGGTAGGGGCCGCCTCCCGTCATCACGTTCACAACATCATAGTTGTTGACAAATGCGCCTGTAATTGCCAGCAGCATACTGGTCACCAATGTACTGTTCAGCTGGGGGATGGTGATATAGATGAACTGATGGAATTTCCCCGCACCATCAATGGATGCGGCCTCATACAGCTCCTGAGGGATCCCCTGAAGCCCCGCCATAAAGAGAACTGCGTGAAATCCCATACATTTCCATACATCCACCAGGATCACGGAATAGAGTGCGATGTTGGCATCGCTCAACCAGCCGTGGATCCAGCTTTCCAGCCCGACAGAACGCAGGAACGCATTAAGCAGGCCAAAGGTAGGATTATAGATCCAGCACCACAGGACGCCCACCACAACATAGGAGAACGTATAAGGAATGTAGGTGCAGGCACGGAAAAGATTCATCCCCTTGATTTTCTGGACAAAGATCATTGCCAGAGCAAAGCCAAGGATATTCTTTAATATTGGCGTGATCAGGGCATACAGGAACGTGTTTCCCATGGTCTTCCAGAAGGTTTTATCTGTTGCCGCAAACAAATAGTTCTTAAAGCCCACCCAACTCATTTCGCCCAGTCCGTCCCAGCGATGCAGACTGATATAAAAACCTTTGATAAATGGGTAGATGACAAACACTGTGAACAGAATGACCGCAGGCAGGCACATGATATAGCCGAAATACCGCCCTTGTATCCTGGAGTGCAGTTTACGCAAACGCTCCATTATTTTCCTCCAATCCAGCGTAATTAGTCTTAGACCAGCGGCTCCAAGCCTTAGGAACGCCAAAAGCCTGGAGCCGCGCCGCTTTACGGTGTCACCTTTTCCCAATCCGCATCGGACCAGCCGTTCCACCAGTCATACCGGTAGTCCTGCTCACGGACCAATGTGTCGTAGGCATCCTGAATTTCCTGTGCCGCCGCCTCGGCGGTAGATGCGCCGGTTACAACTGCGGGGACCGCAGACTGGAACGCATTCAAGACCTCCGCCGGCCAGATCCAATCCAGATAAGTGATCGTCCGGGGAACCAGATCATTGTTCAGCTGGGTGACGATATCAGATTCCAGAATATCCACGCCATCCAGGACTTTGACGGTAGGCTTGTAGCAGCCGCAGATCCGGTTAGCCCATTCCGGTCTTGTAAAGAACTCGATGAACTTCTTCGCGTTCTCCACATTGTCCCTCTTGATGTAAGAGCAGACCGCCAGTCCCGTTCCCGCGCCGCCGGCAGGCTGGTTGTAAATGGAACTGTCATCTGTGATCAGCGGAAATTCCAAGATGCCCAGTTCAAAGTCTACCGCGCTGGGCATAAGCTGGAAATTGTGGGTGTGCATCATACCAGCCAGTCCCTGCATAAAGGTTGCCTTCATGCCATCGCCATCGGTATCCATGCTCTCCTGCGTGAGGATGCCGTCGTCGTAAAATGCCTTGATTGCATTCAGTGCGTCGATCACACTCTGGTCACCTGCGATGCTCTTACTGCCCATGAGCCAGGCTTCCGTCTGGGCGATCGAATCATTTCCGGTAGTTTGGGCGTAAGTGGAGAAGAACCAGTTAGGCCAATAGCTGGCTTCTTTGCCCCGGAAGATCAAAGGGATCTTGCCCGCTGCCGCCAGTTGATCCGCCGCCGCTTTCACTTCGCTGTAAGTCGTTGGCGCCGCAATACCCAGTTCTTTAAACATATCAACGTTGTAGTAGATGAATCCCGCAGAGGAGTTGCCGAAAGGTATCCCCCAGAGCTTGTCCCCAATGGTATACGAATCCAGCATTCCCTCCGTATAACGGCTGCGAATTTCATCGTCCACCAGCGTGGAGATATCCAGCAGCACACCTGCAGGGGCGCAGGTGGAGCGGATCAATCCTGCCCCTACGGTCACGAAGTCTACCTGCTCGCCAGCCTGAATAGCTGCAGACAGATTTTGCGGCACCTCGTTCCATTTTCCGGTAAAGCGCAGTTCGACCTCGATCCCGGTCTCCGCCTGGAAAGCTTCGATCAGTTCCGCCCAAGCCTCGTCCTCTCCATCATACATGCGGGCATTTCCCAGAACGACCAGTTTTTCTCCCGATGCTGTTCCTTGGGGCGTTCCGGTGACTGGTGCCGTTCCAGAAGGTTCGGTTCCGGAAGGCTCGTCCGAATTAGACGAGCACCCTGCCATCCCGGCGAGTATGAGCATTGCAAACAGTATCCCCAATACCTTTTTCATTTCAGTGACCTCCTTTTTATGTCGTATCTTTCCATTATGGTGTTCACCGTACTTCTGTCAGCCATACAGGCTGTACGCCAAGAGTATGATCCCCAATACATAGACCCCAATGCCTGCAAATAAAACGGCATAGGTCTTTTTCGATGCGCCAGTGTACTCCTTGTGGTATATTCCCCACAGATATGTCCACATGCTGCCCGTCCTACCAATGAGCCAGGAGACAGACACGCTTATAACCGCCGAGGATACGGTATGGATCAGATTTCCGCCATAGTGACAGGCGCCTGATAGGCACGCGAGTGCATACGCTTTTTTGTATTTTCGATCAAACATCGTATGCCATTGACGGTCCTTTGTCAGCCGTGCCCCGGAAAAGGCCAGTGTCCCCAGAAAAGATCCTGCCGCCAAAAGGCCGATGCAGGGCCATTGGCTGAACCCGCCGGCGCTGACGGAAGTCCGCACGCCCAGAGAAAGGCCCAACGCATACGTTGTGTTCAATGCGGCGGCCAGGATCATCAGCAAGGCGGACTTGGTATCCTGCGTTGCGGCAGGCCGTGCGGATTTGCGCTCAAGGTCCTGGTCTCGCAGCTTTCCGGAGTACTGGCAGATAGCTGTGGCGCAGATCAGGATCAATGCCGTCAGAAATACCCGCCCATAGGAAACGCCTTCCGGGAGCTTGCCCAATACGGCGGAAAGAAGCGTCCCCAGCAGGATGCCGAAGGTCGCGTTGACAGAATTGGACAGGACCAGTCCAACCCGGCCGATTACCGTCATCTGGAGCTGTATCCCCAGCGCCATCCCCGCGCCGCAGGCCATGACGAACAATGCCCGCCAAGGGTCCGCACAGATCTCGCCGAATACCCACCCAATATCAAAGCCTTCGATGATCAGGATGAAGCTCCACACCAGAACAAACGAGAACCCATATAGCCATAGCAAAAAGGCCGGCAGCGGAAAATCTCCCGTATACTTCGTGGCCTGCATCCAGGACCCCCACAGAAACGCCGCAGCCAGGACCATGAAGATCGCCATCGTTTGACTCATGTGACTCGCTCCTTATCGTACCGCATCCATGATCCTGCTCATGAGCCGGATATCATTTACTGCATCCCGTCCGCTGGTGAGCGGTTCTTTGTCCTCTGTGATGCAGGTATGGAAGTGCATCCATTCCCTGCGGTAAGCTTCCTCCTGGGTAGCGGTGATAACGCTCTCCCGTGTCATACCAGTGTTGGGGATGCTGTCGCTGACTGTCAGTTTGGCAGGCACGTTCTTCAAATACGGCCATGGGAAATCCAATCGCAGATTTTCCTCCGGGGTATATATTTCGATGTGCTCATCCCAGACGGCCCGTGTCATGACAAGTCCGCTTTCCAGCACGATCCGCGTATTCCCTGCCCGCAGGACCGCGGTTGTGAACCCTCCGTTGGTATCCGAGAACATCACCTCTAGGTCTTCTCCGAACATATGCCGCATCAAAATGCTATCGTGGCAGAAAACCCCCAGGAGGAGACTGTAGGCGGGCAAAAGCCGTTCCTTTCCCTCGCCCAGCTGCTGAAGCATTGCCTGGTCGTTCGCCCTTTTTCCGGCCTGAAATACCTCCGGTGCAACATCGGTTCCGCTCAAGACGTCATAAACGGTTCTAGTGTGTGCGAACGAGCCGCCAAAATCATGGAACCGAACCAGGCTGATCTCCTTCCCTTGGATGCGGCGCAGGCACTCCTCAAAGCCCGGATCGTACCGCTTCATATAACCAACCATCATCTTGACGCCCGAGGCCTCTGCCGCATCGGCCATCTGCTCTGCTTGGGAGAGGTTGAAGCCAAAGGGTTTTTCCACAAAAACATGTTTTTCCGCCTTTGCAGCCTTCACTGCCGGTTCACAGTGGTCTTTTGAGCAAATCAGAACAACGTCCAGTTCCGAATCCTCCAGAAACCGGTCATAGTCCGTATAACAGTTTGTCTCTGAGATTTGATATTTTTCGGCTACCTTCTGCACGACCTCTGCGGAAATGTCACAGAGGGAGTGGACCGTCCAGCCAGGCATATCGTGAAGATACGGCAGATGCATGATCTGCGCAATTTGTCCGCAGCCTAATATCCCGACATGATAATTTTTCATATGACCACTTCCATTTTACGGTTTTACGATGACCTTCACAGCCTGTCCGGCACGCAGTTTTTCAAGCCCTTGGTGGATATGCTCCAGAGGAACGATATCCGTTATCAACGGCTGAACGTCGATCACCTGCGTCTCCAGCATCCGGATCGCTTCCGGGAATGTGGCGTTAGCCAGCCAGGTGCCCAGTATGGAAATCTCTTTGGTCGTGACTTCGCATTGCGCGATCTCTGCACGAGCGTTTTTGTTGACTCCAAACAGCACCACGCTTCCGCCCTTGCGAACGTAATCGATACTGGAGACGATCTGAGACCCTGTCACATCAAAAACAAAGTCTGCGCCAATATCTGTCGCCTCCAAGACTACCTTCTTTGCATCTGCGTGCAGGGGGTCCAAGACATCTGCAACACCAAGCTTTTGTGCAAAATCGATTCGATACGGCGAGGTCTCAAGCAGGAATATCCTTCCCGCCCCGGACGCCTTCAGAAGCATCGTGATCATCAGCCCAATCGGTCCTGAACCAATAACGACCGCAGAACTGCCCGGCTGTACGTTCACCTTGCGCAGGCCATTTACCGCACAGGCCAGCGGTTCAACGCACGCTGCCGCCTCAGCGGGAAGCTCTTTGGATATCCGGTAGGCCACTTTGCCGTTGACCAGACAATATTTTGCGAACGCGCCGTCATAATCGATCCCCAAAGCTTCAATATGCTCGCACTGATTGGGCAGATTCTTCCGGCAGTATGTGCAGACACCGCAATAATTGTTGGGGTTGACCACCACACGGTCACCAACATCCAGATGATGCACGTCTGCCCCCTTGCCGATGATATAGCCGCAGAACTCATGCCCCAGGATCGTCCCTTTCGTGGCGGCATACCCAGCGGGAACTGCCGTGATATGGACGTCGGTGCCACAGATGCTGCATGCTTCCACCTCGATCAGCACCTGATCAGGATGCCTGATCTGCGGCGTTTCGACCTCCTTGACGCTCAAGACACCTTCCCGTTCAAAAACTGCTGCCTTCATATGGCTGTTGCCTCCTTTTTTCAGAAATCGACTCCACCAACAAGAATGATATTGGCGTAGGCGGAACACTCCCCGGTGCGGATGATCCCCATAGAATCCTTTGTCATTCGCTTAAACTCCTCGTGGGGCACAGCCGACAGGGGGATACCCGGCAGATTCTCCCGCATGAAAGAAACGGCCTCCGGATTTTTTTGATCCGCTTCTTCTGCATAGATGGCGGACTCCACCACCAACTCCCCGGCTACGGCTGCCAGCAGGTCCCGGAAAGAGGGAATACCCCGCACAACCGAGAGATCGATACATGGTACGCCCTTAGGTACCGGCAGCCCGGCGTCTCCAATGACCAGCGTCTGTGTATGTCCCAGAGAGGAGATCAGCCGCACCAGTTCCGGGTTCAATATCTTATCTTTTTTCACATTTCTTTTCCTCCTGATCTCCTATGAATCTGTCTACCTCGGCACGGGATGGCACTGAGGTCTGCGCGCCTTTTCTTGAAACCGCAAGGGCTGCCGCCGCGTTGGCAAACGGTATTGCCTGTCCAATTTCCGCTCCTTCTGCCAGTTTGACTGCCAATGCCCCATTGAATGTATCTCCGGCGGCGGTCGTATCTACCACAGGGACCTGCGGTGCCGCGTACAGTGTTTCCATCTCTCTATTTTCAAGGAGAGCGCCCTTTCCACCCAATGTAACGATCACATTTGCAACGCCCTTCTTCAGAAGTATCCCCGCTGCCTCCGCAGCATCCTCCAGCGTTGCAACGCGGCATCCTGTCAGTTTTTGCAGTTCTGTCTCATTGGGCGTGATGTAGTGGAGACAGGGGTAGATATCCTCCGGGATACTCTCCGGCGCGGGCGCCGGATTGAGGATCGTTATTTTCCCCCGTTCATAAGCAAGCTTCATCGCATAGTATACGCCGTCCAGAGGGATCTCCATCTGAGCCAGAACAATGTCTGCCTCCTCCAACAGTGGTTTCAGCGACTGGATGTACGTCTTTGTGCATGACCGGTTCGCCCCTGGGATAACAACGATCGAGTTGCTGCCTGATGCGTTGACGCAGATCATTGCCATACCCGTGTCTTCCGTTTCACTGAATATCACATCAGAACAATCGACACCGGCCCGCTGCAGCCCCTCGATGATACTGGTGCCAAACCCGTCCTTTCCAACTGCGCTCAGAAAACGGGGGGTCCCCCCAAGCCTCCCGCAGGCATAGGCCTGGTTTGCCCCCTTACCGCCGGGGACCCGGGCGAATGACCGGCACAGCAGTGTTTCACCAGGCTCCGGCAGGGCATCCATTTGAATCACAAAGTCCAGGTTCGTGCTCCCTATCACAAGGATCTTTTTCAAGTAAACACCTCCATTCGATTTTGAGAATAGCGTCTGTTCTTCTGCACATCTCCCCTCATTTTGTTGTTTTGCGCAGGATCATCTTTGGCTGTAACCGCCGGTAACTTGGAACGGGGTCTCCATTTATCATCTTGATAAGGACCTCGGTCGCTTTCTTCCCCATCTCCGCAGTCGGCTGTTGGATAGTAGAAAGCGGCGGTTCACAGTACTGAGAAAAATTGATGTTATCAAAACCAATAATTTCTTTCGTTTCCGGGATTTTGTAGGAAAATTCTTTTAGTGCCCGCAGGGCACCCAGCGCCATCATATCATTGGCTGCCAGGACCGCAGAATATTCGATCCCCTCTTTTTCCAGATCCAGTACGGCGTTGTATCCGCTTTCTACCGTATAGTCGCCGATTTTCACCATGTCCTGCTCAAATGGGATGCCATACTGTTCCAGGGCCAGTTTATAGCCAGCCAGCCGCTCTGCGGATGTGGATATGCGCAGAGGCCCTGAGATAAACGCGATGCTTCGTGAGCCGTTTTTGATTAGCAGCTCGCAAGAGCAGAAGGCGGCGTACTCGTTATCGGAACAGATCGTAGTGCAAAAATCCAATCGGTTTAGCTTTCGGTCCAGCAGGACCAGAGGTATCCCATATTTCTGAGGAGCGAAGTGCCCTTTCCTGCTTTCACTTCCAGAGGGTATCAGTATGATCCCATCGACTTTCTTGGCGATCAAGGTGGAAATATACTCCAGTTCCTTCTCCTCTGAAAAATCCGTGTTCATCAATATGACTACGTAGTTGTCACAGATGGCCCGATTTGCAACGGCGCGGGCAATGTCGGCAAAGAAGGGATTTGTGATATCCGGAACGACCAGTCCAATGCTTTTCGACTGCATCTGGATCCCGATATGATCTGGTGAGTAGTGCATCTCATCAATGATACGCTGTACCTTTTCTCTGGTTTGGGTGCTGACTCCCGTATCAGAATGATTCAGGACCCTAGAGACAGTCGCCTTCGATACACCGGCTATTTTTGCGATTTCTTCTACTGTGACCCGCACTCCATCACCTCGATTCGTCATATAGTGTTTCCATACCGCAGCCAAGTCATGACATTGTGGAAAATAGCTTTGCGGCAAGAGAATCATCAAAACAACTGCTTGTTGGTTAAAGAAATGCCGGTTTTCAGTTGTTTTCACCAAGTATCTTGGCTGGTGTTTTTCATGATAGCGGAGAAACGATGTTTCGTAAACGAATAAATCAGACAAATTTCCTGATTCCTTTTTATGAAAACTACACTGCAATTTTGATAAAAATGTATCTTATTCCCATACTGCACAATCCACCTCTGAATTATACGAGCAGCTTCACCGGAAGACTGCCTCCGCAGCGCGTGGCGCGGAGCTCTGAATTTATTTCTTAAAACCGAAAACGGCCCATTGACATTTCGCGGGAACTGCCGTATACTGTCCTTGCCAGAAAAACGAAACAAGCGAATATTGTTTGCTATAGGAGGACGATTGTGATGCAGCTCATGGACGCATTGGTAAAGCCCACCGCAGGACCCGGGCTGGAGTTACGGCAGGTCCCTGTTCCCGAGCCGGGCCCGGGACAGGTGCTGATCAAGATCCACAAAACCGCTATCTGCGGTACGGACGTACATATTTATAACTGGGACCCCTGGGCCCAGGAGCATATCAAGCCCCCCATGGTCATCGGCCACGAGTACGTGGGCGAGGTGGCCGGACTGGGCGCGGGCGTTACCGGGCTCCATATCGGCCAGCGGGTCAGCGGCGAGGGGCATATCACCTGCGGCCGCTGCCGGAACTGCCATACCGGCAACATCCAGTGGTGCAAGGACACCAAGGGCGTGGGCGTGGACCGGGACGGCGCCTTCGCGGAGTACGTGTGCATCCCGGAGAGCAACGTCATCATCATCGACGAGAGCCTGCCGGAGGACATCGTTGCCTTTTTTGACGCCTTCGGCAACGCGGCCCATACGGCGCTGATGTGGGACATGGTGGGCGAGGACGTGCTGATCACCGGCGCGGGACCCATCGGCATCATCGCGGCGGGCATCTGCAAGTACGCCGGAGCCCGGCGGGTGGTGATCACGGATGTAAACGCCTACCGGCTGGAGCTGGCCCGGAAGATGGGCGTGGACGCCGCGGTGGACGTGAAGAGCGAGGACCTGCCGGCGGTGATGCACAAGCAGGGGCTGGTCGAGGGCTTCGATATCGGCCTGGAGATGAGCGGCAGCGGCGCGGGGCTCCAGCAGATGATCTCCGTGATGCGCAACGGCGGAAAGATCAGCCTGCTGGGCATCTCCAACCAGCCGGTGCCCATGGATATGAACCAGATCATCTGCAAGGGTCTGACGCTCCAGGGCATCTATGGACGGAAGATGGACAACTGGCACCAGATGAGCTACATGGTCCAGGGCGGACTGGACCTGTCGCCCGTGATCACCCACCGGTTCCACTACAAGCAGTTCGAGGAAGGCTTTGCCGCCATGAACAGCGGACAGTCCGGGAAGGTCATTCTGGATTGGAGCAAGTGACCGCCTATAGGGAGGCAGCGTATGCGTTTTGATAATCACGACGCCCGCATCAAGTATTACGAGCTGCTCCTGGAGGGCGATCTGGACGGCGTTCCCCAGCTTCCGCTCCCCGAGGGCTACCGGTTCGTCTTTTTCCGCCCCGGGGACAGGGACATCTGGATCGACATCGAGCGCTCCGCCGGGGAATTGACCAGCCACGCCCAGGGGGTGGAAGTCTGGAATAAATACTACGGCGGCAGGGAGGACTCCCTGTGCCGCCGGATGGTCTTTGTGGAGAACGTTGCCGGGGAAAAGGTGGCGACCGCCACCGCCTACGAGGACATCACCGGGCGGGACCGCTCCGGCAGCGGCTGGCTGCACTGGGTGGCCGTCCGCAGGGAGTACCAGGGGCGGGGGCTGTCCAAGCCGCTGATCTCCTATGTTCTGGGGGTGATGCGCGCCCTGGGCCATACCCGCGGAAAAATTCCCACCCAGACCACCACGTGGCTGGCCTGCAAGGTATATCTGGACCTTGGATTCCGGCCCATTCCGCAGAACGCCGTCCACAGCCGGGACGGCTGGCGGATCGTGCGGACGCTGACGGAGCATCCGGCCCTGGCGGAGTTTCCCCCCGCGTCCCTGAGGGATATCCTGGCGGTCTGGCTGGAGACGGAGCGGCTGATCCTGCGCGACTACGTGGAAGAGGATTTTGAGGCGTATTTCCGGCTGAAAAGCGATAAAAAGGCCATGTACTACCTCCAGGACATCCAGCTCTCCTCCCGGGAGGAGGCGGAGCGGGAATTTCGGGAGGTCCTGGTGGACGCGGCCTCTCCGGATCGGAAATTTTATTTCCTGCACATGGAGCGGAAGGACACCGGGGAGCAGGTGGGCAGCATCGGCTACACCGTGCAGGAGACCGCCCCTCAGGGGAAGCTGGTGGATGCCGGATACTTCACCTATCCGTCGTGCTGGAACCAGGGCTATACCACCGAGGCCCTCCGCAGGCTGCTGGCGTTTGCCTTCGAGGAGGACGGCGTGTACCGCTTCTCCACCGGATGCCTCACGGAGAACCGGGGCTCGGAGCGGGTCATGCAGAAATGCGGCCTTATCAAGGAGTCAGAAAAGCCGGACTGGACGCAGCACGGCGGGAAGCTGAAAACCCGGGTGGAGTACCGGCTGCTCAAGCCGGAGTGGACCGGCAAACAGATGGCGGAACCCGCCATGTACGGAGAATTTATTCGTCTGGCTTCGGAGCGTTATTCGGTCCGGCAGTTTGACGGCAGGCCCATCGAAGCGGAGACTGTTGAGAAGATTCTCCGGGCCGGACAGCTAGCCCCCACCGCCTGCAACCGCCAGCCCCAGCGGATCCTGGTCATCAACAGCCGGGAGGCCCTGGAGAAGCTCCGCCGGTGTACGGAGTGCCATTTTGACGCCCCCGCCGCGTTGCTGATCTGCTACGACAGGGACGAGTGCTGGAAGCGCGGCTACGACGGCAAGTCCAGCGGAGACATTGACGCCGCCATCGCCGCCACCCACCTGATGCTGGCCGCCGCCGCCCTTGGCGTGGGGACCACCTGGGTCATGCACTTCATTCCGGAGGCGGTGCGGGAGGAGTTTGCCCTGCCGGACCGCCTGGAGCCCACCGCCCTGCTGGTCATGGGCTATCCCGCCCCGGACGCGGCGCCCTGCCCCGCCCATGGGCAGCGCAAGGAATTAGACGAAGTCGTTTTCTATAACGAATTTTGAGGAGGATATGACTATGAAACAGGCACTGGAAAAATACCGCAAGGAACTGGAAGCCATCAAGGAGGCGGGTACCTGGAAGGGCGAGCGGATCATCACCACCCCCCAGAAGTCCAGGATCGACACCACCCAGGCGAAAAAAGTAGTCAACATGTGCGCCAACAACTACCTGGGCCTCTCCAACCACCCCGCCCTGATCGAGGCGGCGAAGGCAAGCTACGATCAATGGGGCTTCGGCCTGAGCTCCGTCCGCTTTATCTGCGGGACCCAGTCCATCCATAAGGAGCTGGAGGAGAAGCTGGCGAAATTCCTGGGAATGGACGACGTCATCCTCTACTCCTCCTGCTTCGACGCCAACGGGGGCCTCTTCGAGACCCTGCTGGGGCCGGAGGACGCCATCATCTCCGACGAGCTGAACCACGCCTCCATCATCGACGGCGTGCGTCTGTGCAAGGCCAAGCGCTACCGCTATAAGAACAACGATATGAACGACCTCCGCGCCCAGCTGGAGGATGCCCGCAGCGCGGGCTGCCAGGTGAAGCTCATCGCCACCGACGGCGTATTCTCCATGGATGGCTATATCGCCAACCTGAAGGGCATCTGCGACCTGGCCGATGAGTTCGACGCCCTGGTCATGGTGGACGACAGCCACGCCGTAGGCTTCATGGGCGACACCGGCCGGGGCACCCCGGAGTACTGCGGCGTCCAGGAGCGGGTGGACATCATCACCGGCACCTTCGGCAAGGCCCTGGGCGGAGCCTCCGGCGGCTATACCGCTGCCCGTCAGGAGATCGTGGACCTGCTGCGCCAGCGCAGCCGTCCCTACCTGTTCTCCAACACCGTGGCTCCCGCCATCTGCGCCGCCAGCATCCAGACCATCGAGCTGCTTACCGCCTCCACGGAGCTCCGGGACCGGGTCCACGAGAACACCGCCTACTTCCGGGAGAAGCTCAGCGCCCTGGGCTTCGACGTGCTGGAGGGCAGCCATCCCATCGTGGCCGTAATGCTCTACGATGCCAAGACCGCCGGGGAGTTCGCCGCCCGGATGCTGGAGAAGGGCGTCTACGTGGTGGGATTCAGCTATCCCGTGGTGCCTCAGGGCAGGGCCCGCATCCGCACCCAGGTATCCGCCGGGCATACCCGGGAGGACCTGGACTTCGCCGTGGAGTGCTTCCGCCAGGTCAAGGAGGAAATGGGCCTCTGACCGCCGCCGGGACGCCGGAAAAATAAGACTGGAAAATTTGCACAAGGTGTGATATACTATTCTTATCAAAAATCAGGAGGGATATCCACATGCCGTATATTTTTGCCGCCATTGGCGTCATCATCCTCATCCTGCTGGTGACGAACATTCAGGTCGTCCAGCAGTCCCGTGCCTTCGTGGTGGAGCGCCTGGGCGCGTACCAGACCACCTGGGGCGTGGGCGTCCATATCAAGCTGCCCTTTATTGACCGCGTGGCCAAGCGGGTCAGCCTGAAGGAGCAGGTCGTTGACTTCGCCCCCCAGCCCGTCATCACCAAGGACAACGTCACCATGCAGATCGACACCGTCATCTACTTCCAGATCATCGACCCCAAGCTGTACGCCTATGGCGTGGAGCACCCCATGAGCGCCATCGAGAACCTGACCGCCACCACGCTCCGTAACATCATCGGCGATCTGGAGCTGGACCAGTCCCTCACCAGCCGCGACCACATCAATACCCAGATGCGCTCCATTCTGGACGAGGCCACGGACCCCTGGGGCATCAAGGTCAACCGCGTGGAGCTGAAGAACATCATCCCGCCCCGTGACATTCAGGATTCCATGGAGAAGCAGATGCGCGCCGAGCGCGAGCGCCGCGAGGCCATTCTCCAGGCCCAGGGCCAGAAGGAGAGCCAGATCCTGGTGGCGGAGGGCGAGAAGCAGTCCGCCATCCTCCGGGCCGACGCCGCCAAGCAGGCCGCCATTCTGGAGGCCGAGGGCCAGGCCGCCGCGATTTTGAAGGTTCAGCAGGCCCTGGCGGACTCCATCAAGCTCCTCAACGAGGCCAACCCCAACGACCAGGTGGTGAAGATCAAGGCCCTGGAGGCCTTCCAGGCCGCCGCCGACGGCAAGGCCACCAAGATCATCATCCCCAGCGAGATCCAGGGCCTGGCCGGCCTGGCGTCCAGCGCCAAGGCGCTGCTGGAGGCGGAGAAGTAACGGCAGATATGCGGAGTAGGCGTTGGCAGGGCCGCGCATTCTGCGTATACTAAAACTGCAAGAGCGTTAAGCGTCCACTTCAAACCGGCAAGACCATCCAAGCCTGCGCTTGGTAAAGGCCATAGGCTGCGTGCCTATGGCCTTTTTTGTGTGCGGAGAAAAATATCAGATCCATGAACATAGAACACGTTCCCCTTTATTCCAAGTATGAGCGGGGCGAGCGCGACCTGCCTTTGGAGGCCGCCGTCAAATTAGCAAAGTTTTATGGTACCAGCGTGGATTATATCGTCGGCCTCACCAGCAGGAGAGCGCCGTATCCAAAATAACGCTGCTTTGGTTTCATTACCGAAGCAGCGATTTTTTTATTCCCCCACCCGGCACATTCCCCTCCCGTTTTCGTCTAAGCAAGTGAAAGGGGTGGTCCTCATGGACAAAAAACTGCTGGGCCTCTACAGCCTGGCCCATTTCTGGGTGGACCTGAGCTGCGCGCTGCTGGTGTTCAGAACCATGGCGGGCGG
>OFFZ01000611.1_pt1 | contig 21246 bp, 18 predicted proteins | sample 1521631 | NCBI WGS metagenome assembly OFFZ01 (sample SAMEA3504102, study PRJEB24116) | mouse gut metagenome | biome: mouse gut; feature: mouse-associated habitat; material: faeces | place: Denmark | collected 2011 | reverse complement strand
TTGAAACGCTCAAAAAAGAAGGGCAGCAGTTCGAATACCTGGAGCTGAAAGGGGTTCCCAATGCCGTAGTTCTGGAAAATCTGGCCCGCTGCTCTTTCGTGATAGACGAACTGTACTCTGACTCTCTTCTCGCAGGCCTTGGCACTGAAGCAGCACATTTTGGCAAACCAACCCTCATCGGCAGCCTGCCGGATATCCGGGATACCATGCAGGGTTCGGCTCTGCCCCCTCCTCCCTGCGAAATCTTCCACAACGGCGATCCACTGCCGGGGATGCGTCGTCTGTTGAATGACGTGGAGTATACCCACACACTGGGCGACCAAGCGAGAGCCTACGTCAATGCGCATTGGAGCGTCGAACATATCGGCCAGAGACTGGCCGATATGGCACGTGGAGAAATGTTTTCGGGTACACTCTGTCAGCCGGAAAATATCAACTACTTTCGGGGCTGGGGCCTTTCGGACGAAGAATTTCACAGCATGGTCACCCGGTATATCAAGGCATTCGGTCATGATGCCCTGTACATTTCAGACAAGCCACAGCTCCTGCTTTCCTTGCTGCGCTGGCTGAAAAAAAATTCTTAGCGTTTCAAAATCCGGCAACATGTCATGCAGGCACTTCTTTCGTCCTCCCTCCGTGTTGCCGGATCTCTGCCCGCAGAGAGCACGGGCAGTCTTTTCCGCACTTTTTAAGGATTTTGATATAATGCATACTTTTCCCAAACGAATCACTCTTGAATTGACCAATCGCTGCAATATTTCCTGTTCATTCTGTCCGAGGCATAATATGGGCGGATTTCTCGGCAGCATGGATACAGCCTTGGCACTGCATCTTCTTGATGAAATGGCCGATCATCTTCCCGTGACACTGGTGCCTTTCTTTCGCGGTGAAAGTTTGCTGCATCCAGACTGGTGGAAAATAATCGCCTACGCTCGTAAAAAAGATATCGGCCCCATACAGTTTACCACGAACGGCACATTGCTGGACGAAGAAAACACCCGGAAGCTGCTTGACTGCGGAGTCGACTTCATTTCTTTCTCTCTGGATACCATTGACCCGGCGCTGTATGAGGCTTCACGCCGGGGAGCCGATTATGCCGCGACCATGGCCAATATTCTGCACTTTTTGGAATTGCGCGAAAAAGAAAACAGTCCCATGACTGTACAGGTTTCAGCCGTGGAAACGCCCCTTCACAAGCCCGGCATGGATGCCTTTGTATCTTTCTGGTGCCGCAGGGTGGATCGGGTGCGGATTTATGCCGAACATTCAGCCAACGGCCATCCGGGCAGCTTGCGGGAATATCAGGATATCACGACAGGGCGGCGTCCCTGTAAAAAAGTTGTCGAGGATATGGTCATTCTGTGGAATGGCGACGTCGCCATCTGTAATCATGACTGGCAGCGTCAACGCCGGGGCGAAGTCTTCGCCAATGTCTCCAACGGCATCGAAACCGCCTGGAACTGCGACGCATATCAGCGCCTGCGCGACGCGCATGAGCAAAACGCGCTCGAAGATATGTATCCATGTGCCGCCTGCGAACACTGGAAGGCATTTTACCTTCCCGAGCATCTTATCGGACGCCTGTACACACGAAACGGAGACTAACACACGATGATCATACCGCTTATCAAACCATACATGACTGAGGCCATCAAGGCTCGGGTGGCCGCGGTGCTGGATTCCGGCTATCTGACTGAAGGCCCTACGGCTCATGAGCTGGAGCGCATCTTCGCCGCCTATGTCGGAGCGCCCTACGCCATTGCGACAAGCTCCTGCACCACAGGTCTGGAACTGGCCTTGAGAGCCGTGGGGGTCGGCCCCGGTGATGAAGTCATGGTGCCGGACTATCCCTACCCCGCCACGGCCAGCGCCGTGGCCATGACCGGCGGAACCCCGGTCATTGTGGATATTGAAGAGGATACCCAGCTTATCAGCCGCAGCGCAGTGGAAGCGGCCCTGTCCCCCCGGACCAGGGCCATATGTCCGGTTTCCCTCTTCGGCAATCCGCTGGATTACCACTGGCTGAACAAGCTGAAAAAAAACAGAGAGATATACATCATTGAAGACGCGGCCTGTTCCATCGGGGCGGCCTGGAACGACGCCAAAGTGGGCAGCTTTGCCGATATTTCGGTATTTTCTCTGCATCCGCGCAAATTCATCACCACCGGTGAAGGCGGCATGATTACCACTTCAAACGGCCTGTGGGCGGAATGGATGAATTCTTTCAAGCATTTCGGCATGAGTGACGGTTCCGCCGCGCGAAAGAGCATCCGGTTCGAACGCATGGGCAGCAATTACAAGCTGTCTGACATACAGGCCGCGGTCGGCCTGGGCCAGATGCAGGACATAGATATGCTGCTCACGGAGCGCCGCGCGCAGGCAGCTCTTTATAACGACATGTTTGCCTCCCTGCCCGGAGTCGGGCTTCCGACAGTTTCCGAGCGAGGTGAACATTCATGGCAGACATACTCCATTCGTCTCGATCGGCGCGACGAGATCATGCAAAAAATGCATGCCAAAAGCATTGAAGTACAAATCGGCACCTACGCCCTGCATCACCACCCGGCCTATCAATCACCCGCCTGCCGTTTGTGCGGCACGTTTCCCCACAGTGAGGCCGCGTTCGCGCGAACGCTGGCTTTGCCCATGTATCACGGCATGACACAGGAAACACAGGAAAAAGTTTTTCTCTCTTTAAAGGAGTGCCTGTAATGGAAACGGCTCCATCCTGGTTTTGCGAAATCATGCGGGCACAAAATTTTGGCGACACGCTTTCGTGCGGTTCAAAGACATATGTGTATCGCAATGGCGTATGGAATGCGTCACATCTTGACGTCAGCGATCAGCAAAAGCAAACGGAAGAAATCTTTGCATTCAAATGGAAGAAAGAAACAACATTTAACTCACCGGAGGCTCTCGGGCGAGTTCGGGACTGGCTCATTGAGCGCTATGGAACATTCAGCGCCCTTTTGCCGCTCCTCCCCCCGGAGCCGGTTGTTTTGGACGCGGGCTGCGGAGCGGGCATGTCCGCTCTGGAATATTTCAAGCCACTCTCAAAAATTCGATATATAGGCTGCGATATATCCGAAGCAATATGGGTCGCTGTAAAACGGTTCAACCTCCAACAAGAGAGAGAGAGAGAGAGAGAGAGAGAGAGAGAATCTTCATTCGTGAAGACATTACGCAGCTTCCTTTTACTCACGAGAGCGTTGACTGTATCTTTTCAGAAGGAGTTCTCCATCATACGGACTCCACACGCGGAGCACTCGCCTCTCTTGTTCCATTACTGCGCAGAGGAGGATATTTTTTATTCTATGTCTATCGAAAAAAAGGTCCAATCCGTGAATTTACAGATGATTATATCCGGGAAAAACTTCAACTGCTGTCGGCTGCTGAAGCATGGAATGCGCTGAAACCATTAACTTCTCTCGGAGAGCAACTGGGATGTATTGAAAAAGAACTCGACCTGCCCCAAGGGTTGTCACTCCTTGACATACCTCCCGGTAAAATTTCGTTGCAGCGTTTTTTCTATTGGCATATTTTCAAGACATTTTACCATCCAGAACTTTCTTTTGAAGAAATGAACCATATTAATTTCGACTGGTTCGCGCCTAAAAATGCTTTCAGGCAGACCCCGGAGGAAGTTTCCTCCTGGTGTAATGAACTGGGTCTGGCGATTAAACGCATGCATATAGAAAACGCGGGAATTACTATTATAGCTCAGAAAATCTGAATTCAGACTGAAATATCTGTGACGCTCAGCCTGGTCGGAACATCATGTCCCGGCCAAAAATTACCTTCAAAGCAATCCTGCGGGAGGGGGAGGAGGACATGTGCGGTATCTGTGGCATTATCGAAACAGATGGTCGTCCGATTCACGAAAGTGAATTGCAGCGCATGGTGCAGACCATTGCCCACCGGGGGCCAGACGGACAGGGGATAAAAATCGCCGGCCCAGTTGGCCTGGGACATTGCCGCCTGTCCATTCTGGATTTGAGCCACGACGGCGACCAACCCATGAGTACCGAGGACGGCTTTTTCAGCATTACCTATAACGGCGAAATTTATAACTTCAAAGAACTCAGGACGGAATTGCAACGTCTTGGCCACATTTTCCGCAGCCGTACGGATACGGAAGTGATCCTGCGGGCTTATGCCCAGTGGGGACACGCCTGCGTAGCACGCTTCAACGGCATGTTTGCATTTGCCATTGCAGACTATAAGCGCCGACAGCTTTTCCTGGCGCGAGATCGATACGGCATCAAACCTCTTTACTATACTTTTTGCGGCTCTACTTTCCTTTTTGCCTCAGAGCATAAAGCTTTTTTAACACATCCTCACTTTTCAGCAAAGCTAGATGCGCCTGGCCTGGTAGAATATTTTACCTTTCAAAATATCATTTCCCAAAAGACATTGCTTCAAGGGGTAACCATTTTCCCTCCTGGCAGTCACGCCTATCTGCCTTTGCAAGGCTGTCAACATCTGAACATAGCCCGTTATTGGGACTACAATTTCCAAGAAGACCCAGCAATTACCGATGTCACATCCTGCTGTGAAGAACTTGACAGGCTTTTCCAGCAGGCTATCAAGCGGCAGCTCGTCAGTGATGTGGAAATCGGAAGCTACCTTTCCGGCGGCATGGACTCCGGATCTATAACAGCTCTTGCTGCTCAAAATTTTCCCTACATCAAAACTTTTACATGTGGCTTTGATCTCAACTCGGCATCAGGACTGGAACTTTCCTACGATGAACGGGAGAGCGCCGAATTCATGTCGTATCTGTACAAGACCGAACATTACGAAATGGTTCTCAAGGCCGGCGACATGGAGCGTGTCCTACCCCATGTGGTCTGGCACATTGAAGAGCCGCGCGTGGGCCAAAGTTATCCCAACTACTGCATAGCCAATCTTGCCGCCAAATTCGTCAAGGTAGTCATGGCCGGAACTGGCGGTGATGAGCTCTTCGGTGGTTATCCCTGGCGCTATTACCACACGACCGGGGCAAAAAACTTTGATGACTATATCGACAAATACTACGGTTTTTGGCAACGATTACTGCCGGACGCCGAATTGCGCCAACTGTTCTCTCCTCTTGCGCAGGAAACGCGACACGTCCGAACCAGAGATCTTTTCAGCAGCATACTTCATGATAAAGCCGCTCCGCAATCAATTGAAGCATATATTAATATGTCGCTGTACTTTGAAGCCAAAACTTTCCTGCATGGGCTGCTTATCGTAGAAGACAAGCTTTCCATGGCCCACGGGCTGGAAACCCGTGTGCCATTTCTGGACAATGATTTAGTAGACTTTGCCATGCGTCTGCCTGTGCGTATGAAACTTCATAATTTGGAAAATATGTTGCGTATTGATGAAAATGATGCAGCAAAACAAAAGACGTACTTCAGCAAAACCCGAGATGGAAAATATTTATTGCGTGAAACCATGCGGCGCTATATCCCGCAATCAATGGCCGATGCGCAAAAACAAGGTTTTAGCGCACCAGATGCCTCATGGTTCAAAGGCGACAGCATTTCTTACGTGCAAAAATTACTCCTCTCCAACAACGCCCGCTTATATGAGTACCTTGATGCCAATGTAGTCAGACGCAATATTCAGTATCACCTAGATGGAAAAAAGAATAAAAGACTTCTGATTTGGTCTTTGCTCAGCTTTGAGAACTGGTTGAAAAGCTATTTACCATAGATAAAAAAGCTCAACATCCATCTCTTCAAAAAATTTTTTCTTTATACAGCAACCTTCAGAAGGCTGACATTATCGACTTAAAAAGCCTTTACCCCTCCCTTTTCCTGTCCCAACGCCCCGCATAGGCGGTTTCACTTGCCTGTATCAATTGCTCTCCCGTTTTCCAGGCTCTTTCCGCCATTTGCTCCCAGAATCTCTGTTTCGTGCAAAGACGAGACGTCAGATAAAGCGCTTCTTCCCACGAAGAGAACGCCAGTACGCCATCTTCCTCACCAAGCCCCATGCTGAGGGCCAGTTCAACATGACACAACAAGGGCGTACCGGCAGCAAGAATTTCCGCGCATATGCCGGGATTATGACAGCGCGGGGGCACAATGCACACTTTAAAGATACGATAGAGCATCTGCATATTTACGCTTTTGCAGGTCTGGATTCCCCATTGCCGTGCAATATCTGATAGAGTGGCAAAAAAAGAAAGATACAAGGTTCCTCCGGCACTTTTCCAGGCTTTATCTCTCGCGCATGCCCCCACAATATCCATGACATCTTTCATTGCGTCTTCGTGTTCCATGAATGCTACCGCATGATCGCGCAAAACAAAATCTATAAACGGTATATGACGATCCAGCGTACATAGCGTCATGGGAGGGCCGTATGCCTCCGGCGTTTCAGGGCCGGGGAGGACAGCGTCAGCCAGAGAGGCCAGAAGTTTTGCCTCCTCCTGGCCCGAAAAACGCAGATCAGCCGTAACATGAAGAGAGGGAAATACACGACGCAGGCGTCGTACAATACTTGCAGGAGTGCTCATGCTGCTCCAGCCCCCGCATATCACCATCTTACGCATTTGCGGGGGCAGGTTGAGCATGCCATCGGATATCGTCCGCATGTCCTGCCCAATCAAACCGTAATCAATGTTGTGCAAAAATCCTGCGGGGGTTTCCACCCACAGCTCCAGCTGCTCTCCGCGTGTGCGCAGCCAGCCCAGCAACGAGACAAGCTGATGCGCGGCAAACTCCGCCACGCCATCAGGTATGCAAGGAAGAAGAACATACACCGGGACTTTACCTGTATCACAGGGAGGAAACACACTCAGAGTATCAATGGTGAGATCAGGCAGATCAGCGGCCGCAGGGGCTTGAGACAAAATTTTTTCTACAAGTTTCCGCGGGTAACTTTTTTCCAGAAATTGCCGCGGCGCCCCAACCATACGGACACGTCCCGATGAGAGAGCCAGGTTCTCCAGCCCATTAATCTGGATTGAGCTTTTTACATCCACAAGAACGATGCCTTCCTTCCGGCAGTTTAGTGTTCTGCTTGTAAAAGAGTGCCCGCGGCGATCCGCGTCAGCCCGCAGCAGCCGCCACATGCTCGCATCCAGGCCGGCATTCAATCCATCCTCCCACAAATGCCAGTTCAGCCGCTCCAGAAGCTCCCGATGCAGAAAGCGCCCCGCGCCGATGCTCTCGCCTTCACGGGGAGGCAAATAGCCCAGCCATTCCATCAATCTTCCGCTCCGGCTTTCGAGAACAAAAAACGTATCCAGCCCGGCCAGCAGGCAGCCTTCATCCAGGCTTTCTTTGAGCACATGAAAAAAGCGCTCATTCAACAAATCGTCAGAGCCAAGGATCACCACGCCGTCCACATCCTGATCGCGCAGCAGAGACAGCGCCGCGTTCCACTTTGCCCCCAGCGGCAGGTTTTCCACCTCTGTATAGCTGAAACCGTTCCTTTCCGCCACAGCCCGGCTTTCTTCCCCCTCAGACCCCGCGACCACGGGCAGCAGCTCCATAAACGGGGCGAGAGCCGTCTTCATATCGGCGATGTGAGAAAAAACGAGGTCTGTGAGTTCAAGCCGCTGCCACATGGCGGAGACTACGCCAATCCGATAAAGACGTTTACCGCCATTCCTCTGCTTTTCCATAAAGACGCCCGGCATATCCGTTTCCTCGTTTTCACAGCTGGTTGCTCATATCGACATGTGCTTTGATACCAAAATGTATCAACGAGGCAAATCATCCTGAAGATATTTTTTATTGGCCCGATTTTTGCTTAAGGCTTCACGGCGCGGAAAAATCGTTCTTTCCGTCATATGCCTGACATCCCCGCCTTCTTTCAGGAGTCACCATGTTTCCCACCATTACGGATCGCCCCATAAAAATAGCTGTGGTCGGCTGCGGGCGCATATCGAAAAACCACTTCGGTTCCATTGAAAAACACGCGGAACACCTTAAACTGGTGGCCGTCTGCGACGAGAACCCCCGGGTACTGGCCGAACACGCGGAAAAATACCATGTCTCCGGCTACGGGGACTATGAAACCATGCTCCGCGAATCCGACTGCGATCTGGTAGCCATCTGCACGCCTTCGGGCCTGCATCCGCAGCAGGCCGTTCTGGCCGCTCGTTACGGCAAGCATGTGATGACGGAAAAACCCATGGCCACCCGCTGGCAAGATGGCCTGGCCATGGTGAAAGCCTGTGATGAAGCCAACGTGCGCCTGTTTGTCATCAAGCAGAACCGGCGCAACGCCACGCTTCAGCTGCTCAAACGCGCGGTGGATGAAAAGCGTTTCGGCAAAATCCACATGGTTCATCTCAACGTGTTCTGGACCAGGCCGCAGGAATATTATGATTCTGCCGCATGGCGCGGCACATGGGAAATGGACGGCGGAGCCTTCATGAATCAGGCCAGCCACTACGTTGATCTGCTGGAATGGCTGATCGGCCCCATTGCCGACGTACAGGCCATGACCGGCACTCTGGCCCGCGACATTGAAGTGGAGGATTCCGGCGTCATGAATGTGCGCTGGCGCAGCGGAGCCCTGGGCTCCATGGCCGTCACCATGCTCACCTGGCCCAGGAATCTGGAAGGTTCCATCACCATACTCGGAGAAAAAGGCACTGTTCGCGTGGGCGGCGTGGCCGTCAATGAAATCCGGCTCTGGGATTTTGCCGAGCCGCGCGACTACGATGCGGACATCATGAACGCCAGCTATCAGACAACTTCAGTCTACGGCTTCGGGCATCCGCTCTATTACAAGAACGTCATCGACGTACTGCGCGGTGACGCTCTGCCGGAAACGGACGGGCGCGAGGGTCTGAAATCGCTGGAAGTGCTTATTGCCGCCTATATTTCCGCGCGTGACCGGCGTACCGTCTCCCTGCCGCTGGAATACTGAAAAAACGAATAAAGAGGAAAGCACCATGCAATTCGTTGATTTGGGAGTCCAGCAGGCCCGCATGAAAGACACCCTGCGCACCCGCCTTGATGCTGTGCTTGCGGGGAACCATTACATCCTCGGCCCGGAAGTGGCGGAACTGGAGGCAAAACTTGCCGCCTTTGCCGGAATGAAGCACTGCCTTGGTTGTTCCTCCGGTTCCACGGCGCTGGATCTCGCCCTTATGGCCTGGGGCATCGGCCCCGGCGATGCTGTGCTCACCACGCCTTTCACCTTTGTCGCCACGGCGGAAAGCATTGCCAAAACCGGGGCCACCCCCGTTTTTGTGGATATTGATCCTCTGACCCTGAACATGGATGCCGCGCGTCTGGATGACGCCCTGGAGGCAATCCGGGACGGCGACTCCGCGCGCCACCCCCTGCCGCTCCCGGCACGGGAACAACAGCTCACTCCGCGCGCCATTCTTCCGGTGGATATTTTCGGACGCCCTGCGGAATATGACAAAATTCTCGGCGCGGCGGAACGCCACAAGCTCAAGGTGCTGGAAGACGGCGCGCAGGGTTTCGGCGGATACTGGCGCGGCAAGCCGCTGTGCGGATGCGGATGCGACGCGGCGGCCACCAGCTTCTTTCCCACCAAGCCGCTGGGCTGTTACGGCGACGGAGGAGCCGTTTTTACGGATGACGACGCCATGGCCGAGCGGGTGGATTCACTGCGCTATCACGGGCGCGCCGGCAAGACGCAAAAATACGAAAATGTGCGCCTGGGGATGAACGGCCGCCTCGATACCCTGCAAGCCGCGGTATTGCTGGCGAAATGGGAACTTTTCCCCGCCGAGATCGAACTGCGGGACGCCGTGGCGCTTCGTTACGACAAGCTCATTCGTGAAACGGAACTCCCGGAACGCGGCCTTGTGCCGCCCCCCTTGCCTTCCGAACAGGGCAGCCGTTCCGTATGGGCACAATATACCGTTCAACTTGCGCCGGGCACAGACCGCGCAGCCGTGGCCGCCGCCATGAAGGCGGAAGGAATTCCCACCGCCGTGCATTATCCCAAGGGTCTGCACCGGCAGACGGCCTTCTCCAGCCTGGGATACCGCGCCGGGGACTTTCCCGTCACGGAATGCGTTACGGAGCGTGTGCTCTCCCTGCCCATGCATCCCTACCTCGAAGAACAGCAGCAACGCGACGTCATTGCCGCGCTCACGCGCGCCCTTGCCGGATAAGGCCTTTATATGACAACATGCATCCATCCCAGCAGCGTCATTGATGACGGAGCGCGTATCGGGGAAGGCACACGGATTTGGCACTTCTGCCATGTCATGGGCTCCGCCGTCATTGGAACAAACTGCAATATCGGTCAAAATGTCTATATTGACGCCCATGTGCGCATCGGCAACGGCTGCAAGATCCAGAACAATGTCAGCGTATACCGGCATGTGACTCTGGAGGACGAGGTTTTCTGCGGGCCGTCCATGGTGTTTACCAACGTATGGAACCCGCGTGCCGGCATCCGCAAAATGGATGAAGCCCGTCCTACGCTGGTGCGGCAGGGTGCCTCCATAGGGGCCAACGCTACCATTGTGTGCGGCGTCACCATCGGGCGTTACGCCTTTGTCGGCGCAGGTGCCGTGGTCACGCGCGACGTGCCGGATCATGCGCTGGTCTACGGCAACCCGGCCCGCGTACGCGGCCATGTGTGTTCCTGCGGAGAAAAGCTGGACGCGAGCCTGAGCTGTCCTGTGTGCGGAATCCGCTATCAACCGAACGACAACGGGCTTGAGCCGGCAGGCTAGAGCATTTTAGAGCATTTCACTCTTGAAATGCTCCAAGGAGTCGAGTAAGGCGAGACTCCTTCGCGAATCGGAACATAGGGTCTGGCTGGCAGATATTTTCAATCAAAAAACGCTCTGGTATTGAAAAGGAGTTCCCGCATGACATCAATGGAAGCGCTGCTTGCAAGGCAGGCCTGTGTGGCCCTGATAGGTCTGGGCTATGTGGGGCTGCCGCTGGCCGTGGGGCTGGCTCGCAACATGAAGGTGATCGGATACGATCGCAGTGAAAAGCGCGTGAACTCCCTGCGTTCCGGCACAGACTGGACCGGGGAAGTCGACGGGGCGGAACTTGCCGAGGCAGACCTGGAATTCACTGCCGACGCCGCACGCCTGGCCGAAGCGGATATTCTCATTGTGGCCGTTCCCACTCCTATCGACGAACACCGAAACCCGGATCTTTCTCCCCTGGAAGATGCCTCCGCCGTGGTGGGCGCGCACATGAAAAAAGGCGCGGTGGTGGTTTATGAATCCACCGTGTACCCGGGCGTGACCGAAGATATCTGCGTACCTATCCTTGAGCGGGAATCCGGCCTGCGCTGCGGGCGGGATTTTACGGTGGGGTACTCTCCGGAGCGCATCAACCCGGGCGACAAGGTGCATACCCTCCGGACAGTGATGAAAATCGTATCCGGCAGTGATGACGCCACTGCCGAACTGCTGGAAAACGTTTACGGCTCCGTCGTCTCGGCAGGTATCCACCGCGCCCCGACCATCAAGGTTGCCGAAGCCGCCAAGGTGATTGAAAACACCCAGCGCGATCTCAACATCGCGTTAATGAACGAGCTTTCCCTTATTTTCAGCCTCATGGGCATTGATACGCAGGACGTACTGGACGCGGCGGGCACCAAGTGGAACTTTCTTCATTTCCAGCCCGGTCTGGTGGGCGGTCACTGCATCGGCGTTGACCCCTATTACCTCACCTACAAGGCTGAAACATTGGGGTATCACCCGCAGGTCATTCTTTCCGGCCGCCGCATCAACGACAGCATGGGCAAATATGTGGCGGAAAACTGCGTTAAAATGCTTATCAGGCAAGGGAGGCTGGTGAACGGAGCGCGTGTGGGCGTACTGGGCTTCACCTTCAAGGAAAATATCCCGGATACGCGCAATACCAGAGTTATCGACATGCTCCGTGAACTGGAGGAATACGGCGTCACCGCGCTGGTTCACGACCCGCACGCCGCGCCTGAAGACGTGCGGAAACACTACGGCATAGAACTGCATACCATGGACGAACTGCTCGACCTGGATGCCCTGATTCTCGCTGTGGCGCATCATGAATACCGAAACCTGCCGCCCTGCGACATGCTCCCCCTGTTCAACGATCCCGAACGTGCGATTCTGCTGGACGTCAAGGGCTTTTATGATCGCGGCGAGGTACGTTCAGCCGGTATTCGTTTGTGGAGGCTCTGACGCCCTTGCATTAACCTGTTCAAAACGGGTATTTCTGCGAAAGTGTGAAACCTGCGCGGCAGAACAGAGGGTCAGGCCGGCAGATACTTTCAATCACAAAACGTTCCAAGGAACAGCCATGCGTATTCTCATCGCCACGCACAGCATTGACTGGGGCGGCTCCGCCCGCAGCCTCCGTATTCTTGTCCGTCATCTTGCCGCGCGGCATGAACTTTCCGTTGTCAGCCTGCTGCCGCCCCGCCCGGATCGCCCCATGGCGGCGGAGTATGCCGCGCTGGGCGTACCGGTCAGACTGTTTGAATGGGGCTGGCTGCCGATCAGCTACAAGGGCGTGGCCGTCCCGGAGCGGGAGCAGGACGAGCGCTGCGAAACCATGCGCCCGCGCATTCCCGAATTTAAGGCATGGGCAAAGCAGGCCGATCTGATCCTGTTCAACGGCTACCCGGCCCTCAGCCTGGCGGCGCTTGCGCCGGATATCCCCAAGGTGCTGATCGCAAGGGAAGTGGCAGAGAAAAGCTCGCCCCGCTTCGACAGCGTGGCGCAGTTTATCCGCATGCATGTGACGCGGGCCGTGGCCATCGGCTCACAGGAAGCGGAACTGCCCGAACATCTGGGAATTCCCTGTCAAATCATTTTCAACACAGCGGAACATCCCCCCCGTTTTCTCGACTTTCCGCCTCTTGCTCCTGTCCGTTTCGGATATTTCGGACAACTGGCCGCATCCAAGGGCCCCATGGATCTGGTGCGGGCAACGGCCACCGTGGCCCCGGCCCTGCGCCGGGCACATGCCGGCGTGCACATCTACGGAGGCAATGCGGCCAATCCCTCTCCGCTGCAACGCCGCATGCAGGGCACCATCGAGCGTAACGGCCTGGGTGACATCATCGTTCTGCACGACTGGACCGATAACGTGGAGGAAGCTGTTCGTTCCGTACACTGCATCGTGCGCCCGGACCCTACCGGGTCGCCGTGGGGACGCGACATCATCGAGGCCATGAGCATGGGCCGCCCGGTTATTGCGGCGGGCACGGAAGAGGTCTTCATCAAGCCGGGCAAAACGGGCTGGCTGGTGCGGCCCGGTGACTCCGCCCACCTTGCCGCAACCCTGAGCGTTCTGTCCCGTTCGGGCATGGAACTGGAAAAAATGGGGCAAAATGCCTTCGCGTTCGCCCAGGAGCACTTTGATCCGGTCAAAACCCTTCCGAAGCTGGAAGCCGCCATTCTGGGCGAAAAAGGATAGTTTCAACACAATTCTCGAACAGAGCCATTAACAAACATAAACTATACTCTCGGAATAACTCAGCGGTTCCACAGGAATGTTGCGCAAAAGGCTCTCCATACGAGGTTTACATGGATGCGCTTACCGTCAGTCGGGCGGAAGCCGGGCAAAAACTGCTCAATTTTCTCCAGCGTCGTGTCGAAGCGGCAACAGGTGAATTCCACAAATGGATTCGCAGCGGCCAGGTGCGCCTTAACGGAAGCAGAGCAAAAGCGTTCGACCGCATGAATGAAGGCGACGCCGTGCGCGTGCCCCCCTTCGCCGTACTAAAAAACGCAGGCTCGAAACATTTGCCCGGCGCTTGCGCTGTGACTGAAGGAACAGGAAAAGACAGTCTTTTTCTCCCCATCGTCCATGAAGATGCGGACATCCTTGTTCTGAACAAGCCCGCGGGCCTGCCTACGCAAGGCGGCACCGGGCACGCGGACAGTGTAGTCTCTCGTCTCGCTGCCCGCTTCCGTGCCGCGGACTTTATTCCCGCCCCCGTACACAGGCTGGACAAGGATACTTCGGGTCTGCTGGCAGCGGGTAAAACCTATGCCGCCCTGCGCCGCCTTACCGACGCGCTGGCCGGACGCGCGGGAACTCCCCCGCGCAAAGAATATCTGGCCTGGATATGGGGGCGCTGGCCAGCCCCGGAAGAACGCGAACTGCACGACCGCATGGATAAAAATGAAACAACGGGACGCATGGAAACGGGGAAACGCACGGAAAGAGAAGAAGGAAAGGACGCCCTGTCCATTGTTCGGCCTCTGGAAGTCCGCAAGATACACGGACGTGAGGCCACATTAATGCTGGTGCGCCTGCTCACCGGCCGTACGCATCAAATCCGCGTTCAGTTCGCCTCTCGCGGGTATCCGCTGGCAGGAGACGCCAAATACGGCAAGCCGGACGGTGAAAGCCTCAAGCTCCACGCCTTCCGCCTGACCTTGCCGGAGAACACCCCCCAGACGCCCCCCCTCACCGTCACCTGCCTTCCTCTCTGGCCTCCCCCCTGGGACATGCCAAAAGGGCTGTAGAGCATTTCACTCTTGAAATGCTCTCATGTTGCGCATTGCTAGAACATGCCGGGCACACGGATGCCGCCGGTGAGGTTGCTCATTTCCCGTTCCATATTGGCCCGGGTCACGCGCACGCCTTCGTTCACCGCGCTCAGGATGAGATCCTGAAGCATTTCCACATCATCCCCCTCCAGAGCCTTGGGATCAATGGTCAAGGACTGGAGTTCCTGGCGGCCATTCATCACAACCTTGACCATGCCGCCCCCGGCAGAGGTTTCCACGGTTTTTTCCGCCATCTCCTGCTGAAGTTTGAGCACCTTGTTCTGCATGACCTGGGCCTGACGCAGTAAATCGTTCATATTGGGCATGAGGTTCTCCTTACAGTTGAGGATTGAACATACGTTTATCCGATGGGAAATCCAAATATCGGGCGTTTCAATTTTTGTCCACTTGCGCGCAGTGCACAAGCGTTGCTCCGAAAATATGGCCAAGCTCCCGCACCACGGGATGATCCTGCATTTCTGCCTTCAGCTCCGCCGTGGTGCGGCGCTCCGTACTCGGCGGCAGAAATTCCGGCTCAAGCGGCCGACCGGCCCAGGCTTGTGCGACCTTTTTCATCATTTCGGCATTGCGCTGAAGTTGAAGAGAAACAATCTGCGACTGAGGCCTCAGGCGCAGGCGCTCTCCCCGCACATCTCCGGAGCATTGCCGGAGCAGGTTAAGATGAACCCCTTCACGGCCTTCGCAAAAGGTCAAAAAGTCTTCCCATTTCAAAGAAGAATCGCCGCCGCCCTCTTCCTTTGCCGGGAAAACGCCTGACCGCTCCGGCCGCATTCCCCGCATGGCCGAAGCTGCTTCCGGCGCGGTTGTTATCTCTGAAACCGCATTGCCGCCCGTGGACAGGGCGGACGTATCCCCTTCCCGGCTCATGGCCGCTTGCAGATCCACAACATCAGGTTCTTTCAACGAAGGATCGCCCCCAGCCGGGATTTCATCCAGCCAGGGCGGAACATCATCTGCCGCTTCCCGTCGGGAAGCGGCTCGCGCGGGCGATGCAGATTCCGGAACAGAAACAGGCGGAACAAAACGACGTGCATCCTGCGGAGGCCGGAACCGACGCGGCAAGGGAGTCGCCTCTGCCTCGACCGGGTTGTTCGGGGCGGACGCGGCCGGCACGATATCAGATCGAACGGCAGAAAAATGTCCGGTGGAAGCCTCGGCGGAGTGGCTGGCGGAAGAAACGGGGGATGCCGCCCCCTTAGCGAAAGGGCGAGCCGGGCCCGCGCCTTCCCCGGGCGTTGCCTGCCCTCCGGATTCCCGGCGCGGCGCATCATCGCCGCCGGAACTCGCAGCTGCGCTGACTTCCGTATTTTTGGCAGCGGAACAGACAGACGCGTCTCCGCCTGCCGCCCCTCCGGCCAAGGCCCCCGGGTTCAGATCGCCCAAAGGCAGAAGCCGGGGCAGCAGGGCAAGGTTGAGCAGCAAAAGCTCCAGCCCGGCGGCGGGCTCAAGGCTGGTGAGTATGCGGCGCTGGCTTTCCAATGTCATCTGCCAGGCTGCCTGGATATAGGAAAGGGGGAAATTGTTCGCCAGCCCCACCAGACGGGAACTCTCCCGCTCGGGAAGTTCCAGCTCCACTGCCGCTTGCGGCCCGGCTTGCCGGACAAGAAAAAGATTACGCCACAGGCTTCCCAGCTCGCGCAGGAAAAAGCCCATGTCCGCACCCTGCCCCAGCAGCTCGCGCACCAGCCTGGCCACGGCCAGGGCGTCCTGAGCCGCCAGAGCGTCCAGCAGGCGATCCATGACTTCCTGTCCGGCCAATCCCAGTACTTCCCTGGCCTGTGCGGCGCTGAGAGCCGTACCTGCGCCTCCTCCGCCCAGAGCCAGAGTCTGCCCCAGCAAAGACATGGCATCGCGCACACTGCCCGCGGCCCTGCGGGCAATCAGGCGTGCAGCGTCATCTTCAAAAGGACGCGCTTCCCGCTCCAGCACGGAACGAATATGCGCCTCCAGGGTGGCTTCGGGAATCTGACGGAAGACAAAATGCTGGCAGCGGCTGACAATGGTCACCGGAAACTTGTGCTGTTCTGTGGTGGCCATGATAAACGTGACATGCGCCGGAGGCTCTTCCAGAGTCTTCAACAGGGCATTGAAAGCCTCTTTGGTAAGCATGTGCGCTTCGTCAATAATAAAGACCTTGTAACGGCCTTCCAGGGGGGCATAGCCCACAGCGTCGCGCAGGCGGCGAACATCATCAATGCCCCGGTTCGACGCGCCGTCGATTTCCACCACGTCCACAAAACTGCCCTGCGTGATGCGGCGGCAGATACTGCATTCGTTGCAGGGCTCTCCGGTGGGGGCGTGAACGCAGTTCAGCGCCTTGGCGAAAATGCGGGCCACGGTGGTTTTGCCCACCCCGCGAGTCCCGCTGAGAAGATAGGCCGGGGCAACCCTGTCCTCCAACGCGGCGCGGGACAGGATGGATTTCACCATCTCCTGCCCCACGACCTGCGCGAAGGTCTGGGGGCGGTAGCGCGCGGCAAGGGAAACTGACCCTCCCCCTCCGGGCTGTCTGCTCTGGGCGTCGTCAGCCATGCGTGCTCTCGTCCGTTTATACAGCTAGAACTTGTAATGGGTAAGCCAGTGGGCGTACTTCCCGTTTTCGCCGTGGGCGGCTTCAAAAAACGCCTTCTGGATAGCCTTGGTGACCGGGCCGGCGTGGCCTTCACCTATGATGCGGTCATCCAGCTCGCGGATCGGTGTCACTTCGGCGGCAGTGCCGCAGAAGAACGCCTCGTCGGCGGTGTACATTTCATCACGGGTGAAAACCTGTTCCACAACCTTATAGCCAAGGTCTTCGGCCAGACTCAGAATCGCGTCACGATTGATGCCTTCAAGAATAGACACGCCGGGCGTGGTCTTGAGCACATTGTTGCGCACGATGAACACATTTTCGCCGGTGGCTTCCGCTACACAGCCGTTGACGTCAAGCATCAGGGCTTCGTCATACCCGCTCTGCACGGCTTCCATTTTGGCCAGTACGGAGTTGACGTAGTTTCCGCCCGCCTTGGCCTTGCCCATGAGGGTATTGGGGTGAATACGGTTGAACGAGCTGGTTTTGACCCGCACGCCCATTTCCAGAGCTTCCGCTCCAAGATACGCGCCCCAGGGCCAGGTTGCCACGATAACATGGACGGGATTGCCGGGAAAAACCCCGAGCGGCCCTTCCCCCACCCAGGCCAGAGGCCGGATATACCCGGCGGGCATCTTATTGGCCACCATGGTGTCAAGCACAGCCTTTTCCAGTGTGGCGAGATCATAGGGGCAGGTCAGTCGCAGGATCTTTCCAGAGTTGACGAAACGCTTCATGTGCTCCTTCAGACGGAACACGGCGGAAGTGCCGTCAGCGCACGCATAGGCGCGGATGCCTTCAAAATAGCTTGTGCCGTAGTGCAGGGCATGGGTAAGGACATGAATTTTGGCATCTTCGGACGGGACGAGTTTGCCGTCAAACCAGATGTACGGAGTGAGTTCCAAGCCGGGCATAATAAATCTCCTTGCGAAAACCCGAAAATATCGCGCCGCTCGCGAAAATGGGAAGGAAAACGATACGTCCGCCCACATCACAGGTCAAGCCGGAAAAAAGCCCGGCCGCCCCTCCCGCGTCCGCGCGTATTGACGGAGAATTGCCCGAAGGGTATTTCTTTCCCATATTTTCGCATTCCGCATTTGCCTGAGCCACATAAAAAACCGCTCCCGTCCTGCGGGCGTCGGTTTCCAGAATGGAGTCGCCGTGTTCACAGTTGTGCCGCATATCCTCTCTATGTGCCGCATTTTTTCCATCGCGTGCGTCCTCCTTGCTGTTTTCTCTCTCAGCCTGCCGTACCATCCCGAAGAAGCCTTTGCCGCAAAGCGCACAAAAGCGGCGAACGCTCTGCCCCCGCTGACCTCTTCTCTGGATTTTACCCTTGCCGCGCACGGGCCGGGAGAAGGCCCCACCGTGCTCATTGTGGGCGGCATTCAGGGGGACGAGCCGGGAGGCTTTTCCGCCGCCGCGCTGCTTGCCACCCATTACCGCTATGACAAAGGCATGGTGCTGATCATTCCCAACCTCAATTTTCCCAGCATTATCAAGCGTTCACGCGGATTGTACGGCGACATGAACCGCAAATTCGCCGTATTGGGGAAAAATGACCCCGAGTATGCCACGATACGCCGCCTGCAGGACATCATCACACGCCCCGAAATCGACCTTATTCTCAACCTGCACGACGGCAGCGGTTTCTACCGTCCGACCTGGGAATCTGATACGCACAACCCCAAGCGTTGGGGCCAGAGCGTCATCATCGATCAGGAGGAACTGCCCGGCGTCGCCTTTGGCAATTTGGCCGAAACTGCAACCGCAGTAACAAAAGATGTCAATACGCGTCTGCTCGCCGCCCCGCACGCCCTGTATGTGCGCAACACGCACACCGGCGACGGCGACAGGGAAATGGCAAAAAGTCTGACCTGGTTCGCCCTGAACAACGGCAAGGCGGCCTATGGCCTGGAAGTGAGCAAGGATTTCGGTGTAAAGGAGCGCGCGTACTACCAGCTGTGCATGGTGGAGGCGTTTCTGCGCATCGCGGGCGTGAAGTTCGAGCGAGATTTTCCTCTGACTGCCGAGGGTGTGCTGGACGCCCTGGGACGCGATGTTTACGCGGGGTTTATGGACAACCGCATGGTTCTGCCGCTCTCCGGCGTACGGCGTCATCTTGCGGGCACCATCCCTCTGCCCGAAGGAGGAGAAAAAACCCTCAGCGCCAATATGCCCATAGTGGCCGTGAGCGGCGAGCGCGGCAAACTGACCATTCACTACGGGAACAATATGGTGACCAGCTTCCGGCCCGAGTGGCGGGAACGCGATGATTCCATTGATTCCGTCTCCGTCCTGGTGGACGGAGAAGAGCAAACGGTGCATTTCGGCGACGAAATCCGCCCGCGGGAAACATTCCTGGTCAAGAAGACGCCGGGCTGCCGCGTCAACGCCATCGGCGCGACTCTCGGCGCTGACGAGAGCGGCCTTAACATCCGCCGTCAGGACTTTCTTGAACATTATTCTCTGGATACGGCGGGCAATATTTACCGGGTGGAAGTCTACCGGGGCAACCGTTACGCCGGAACCTTCACTGTTCGTTACGGTGTGCCCGGCGTGAAGGTCACCACGCCTCTCACCCTGCCGGCAATCAGGGGCAAAGAATCCAGCTTTGGCTGGTGAGCCTCGACGTTGTCCGGGCAATCAGGAGCTGCCGACGTTATCAGCAGCTCCGGCCGGAACACTCTGTTCCGGCCGGATTACTTTCAATGCTGAACAGCTTTATAAGGTCTGTATGCAACGCATTCCCGAACCCCTCAAGGAACTGGTCGAACAAATGGCCCGCCTGCCGGGCCTTGGGCCCAAGTCAGCCATGCGCGCCGCCATGATCCTGCTCAAATGGCCGGAGGCTGAAGCACGCCGCCTGGGTAAAAATATCTATGAACTGCGCGACAAGCTGCATATGTGTTCCCGCTGCGGCGGCCTGTCGGACAGCGATCCCTGCTCCGTCTGCGCAGACCCGGCGCGTAACCGCGACAGCCTTTGTCTTGTGGCGGAGTGGGACAGCCTGCTCACCATAGAGGAAGGCAATTTTTACAAGGGACAATATCTCATTCTCGGCGGCCTGCTCTCTCCGCTGGAACACAGCCCCGCTGAAACCCTGGACATGGAGCGGCTTATAAAGCGCCTGAATGAGGGCGAAGTGAACGAACTTATTCTCGCTCTGGGAGCCACGGCTGAAGCCGAGGCCACAGCAGGCTATGTGCGCGACGAAGTGAACAGGCGTTTCCCGAAACTCCGGATCACCCGCCTGGCTCAAGGCATCCCGCTCGGCTCGGAAGTCAAATTCATGGATCGGGAAACTCTGCGCCAGTCTCTGCGTTACAGACAGGAGCTTTAACCATCCGCCCGGTTCTTTATCCGCAAGCCCGGCATACCGGATCCCCAAGGAGTCTTTCATGCCCTTCTTTTTTGCTCCCCGTGAAGCCCGCACCACACTCCCTTGTCCGGACTGCGGGGCTAACCTGAATATCCGCCGCAGTTGCCATGAAGCGTATATGTACTGCCCGGCATGTCAAAAGCCCTTTGAACTTTCGCCCTTTATTCCCCGCATGGACGAAAGTATGGAATTGTTTCTTGAACAGTTGTATGTTGACAGAGTATGATCATTCCGGCTTCCCAATAAATGAATTCTTACCACAGGAGAGCGAATGTCCGTGCCTCTTTTTGATCCGGCTTTCGGCCTGCATTGCGTAGCAGGAAATGAAGCCTTGTTCCGCAAACTGCTGGGCAAATTCGCCGACCAGCACGCAGAAGACGCTGCAAAAATTGGAACCGCCCTGGATGCGGATGACTGGGAACTTGCTCACCGCCTTGCCCACACGCTGAAAGGCATCGGCGCGAGTCTCGGCCTCCTGCTCCTGCAGGAAAAAGCTGCTGAAATAGATGCGGCGTTCAAGGCAAATCAAAGCCCGGAGGCGATTCGCGCCCTGCTGCCCGGCCTGACCGACACCTTGCGCGATTCCGTCACCGCCGCGCGCGGGCACTACGCCTAGCCCCATACAACATTCCCCCGCCGCATGGTAATACGGCATGGAGGGAAGGCACGGAGTGCGAGCGCAGCGTTTTGAGCGCAAAACGCAAGCGAGAGCGAGTATCGGCAAAGCCCATTGAGCGTCATTGAAAGGTCGCGAGGAGCCGAGTGAAGCGCTGCTTCACGAAGGCGCAAGCAAAACCGGCCGTGGATACATGCTGCCTTTCGCCC
>OFFZ01000607.1_pt1 | contig 21292 bp, 21 predicted proteins | sample 1521631 | NCBI WGS metagenome assembly OFFZ01 (sample SAMEA3504102, study PRJEB24116) | mouse gut metagenome | biome: mouse gut; feature: mouse-associated habitat; material: faeces | place: Denmark | collected 2011 | reverse complement strand
GGTATCGGCGGGAATCTCCGTAGGGGATACCCGCTGGTAAACCCGAATTTCTATAAAAATATAAGGATAGCTTTGCCATGAAAAATTTAGGTGCCAAAACGATAAAAACGATCATGCTTCCGGTCATTGTATATTGCGTATTTCTCTGTATCTGTTTTGAACGATTCAGTAACTGGAACTGTGTCTATACTATTTTTTTACAGACGATTATTCCAACGATAACTGCTTATGCGGTTGCGTATGGAAATATATGCGGGATTTTTGATTTTACGATCGGTGCCCGTGTGATCATCAGCGGTGTTGTGGGAGGACTCCTTGCGGCAGATTATGGGATGCCCGGGATGATTCTCGGCGCGCTGGCTGCCAGCCTTGTGACGGCTTCAATTACAGGCTTTTTCAATCGGGTTCTCAGGATTCCGTCGCTGGTACTGACTATGGGGCTTACGATGATATATGAGGTAATAGGAAAGCAGTTCGCAGGCCGGTTTGGTTTTGTACAGATCGATACGGAATATACGGTGCTGGGTTCTTCACCTTATATCATTATCCTGTTTTTTGTTTCGGCAGCATTGTTTTATTTTATCTGTAACAATACACAGTTCAGTTTCCATATGCGGGCAGTGGGAAGCAACGAAACGGTTGCAAAAAATAACGGAATAAAAGCAGATCTGGTGAAATTCAAATCTTTTATATATGGAAGTGTTTTTATAGCGCTTGCTTCAGTTTTAACGCTCAGCCAGTCCGGTTCTGTCGGAGCACAGACGGGACTTGGCAGTGTGACTATCGTATTTAAGCCTTTGATCAGTATCCTGCTGGCTTTGGTATTACAGAACATATGTGATCTGACGATCGGTATTTTTATCAGTCAGTTCAGTTTAAATATTATTTTTATCGGGCTGATCGCGGCGGGGATGCCGGATACTTTCCAAAATGTGGTTCTGGGTATTTTTTTGCTGATCGTCATGATCTTTTTCCGTAATACGGAACGGATCAACGCATGGAAAACGAAAAGAGCCGCCCTGCAGGAACAGGAGCAGTAAAGGAGGAGGGGAAAGATGAGATTTCCGATATTGTCTGAAGAAGAACGTAAAAAACGCCTTGCGCCGCCAAAAGGAAAGGTGCATGTGGTGATCGATACAGATACTTATAACGAGGTGGATGACCAGTTTGCTCTGGCGTATGCTTTGATGTCTCCTATGCAGCTGGAAGTAGAGGCGGTTTATGCCGCGCCTTTTTCTTCCGGTTTCTTTACAAAGCTGTTGAATGCAGAGGTGGATATTCCGATGACGGACAACCTGCAGGAAGGTCTGGAACTCAGCTATAAGGAGATCATAAATCTGTTTGGGCTTCTGGAACTTGATACGGCGGGAAAGGTATTGAAAGGTTCTGCGCGGTATATGACAGAGCCCGGGGAATACATAGACAGCGACGCGGCAAGGGATCTGGTGGAAAGGGCCCGCGCCTGTGAGGATATTTTATATGTAGTGGCGATCGGGGAGATCACCAATGTGGCATCCGCTGTTTTGATGGACCCGGAGATCATAAAAAAGATTGTGATCGTGTGGCTGGCAGGTCAACCGCTGCATTGGCCCACAGCAATCGAATTTAATTTGGGGCAGGACGTGTTGGCATCACAGGTGATACTGGACAGCGGTGTTCCGCTGGTGACAGTGCCATGTATGAGTGTGGCATCGAATCTGACGGTGACTGCACCAGAACTGGATGCGTACTTGAAAGGAAAGAGTAAGGTCGGGACATATCTGGCAGATATTGTGATCAGCCAGCTGACACAGGAAATGGGACTAAACTGGCTTGATCTGTTTCATCAGACTTATTGCAGAGGGCTGGATGATTACGGAAAGGAGGGAGCGCCTTCTACAACGACAATGCTTTCTCCGTCCAGGATCATCTGGGATATATCCACGATAGCTTATATGTGCAATCCGGCCTGGTGTCCCTCCACACTGGTTTCGACGCCGTTTCTGACACAGGACTATAAATGGCGTATTAATGAGAACCGTCATAAAATGCGGATATGCAATTACATTTACCGTGATGCGGTATTCGGGGATCTGTTTTATAAACTGGCGAAAGCGCCGGGATAAAGAAAGGGGAAGGAATTGCCTTATGCGTGAAAAACGGAAGGTCGTTGTAATAGGAGATATTTTTGCGGACATGACAACACACCTTATGTCCTTTACCAATCAGGGGGAGAGAACTTTCGGAACGCCGCTTTCAAGAAACGGAGGCGGTACGGGAGGGAATATTGCGTCCGGACTGGGGAGGCTCGGGGCGGATGTATCCATAATCTGCCGTCTTGGTGATGATGAAGTAGGCCGATATCTGAAAGAGGATATTAAAAATTATTATGTGGACGATTCCGGGATTTCGATCATACCGGGAGAGTCAAGCGCTATTGTTATCGTAGGAGTCATACCCGGCGGGGAGAGAACGATATGGGTACTTGGAAATGATTCTGCCTATGAGAAATTGTCGGAAAAAGAAATGGAGTATCTGGAGAAGACAGACCCGGATATCATCTTCGTGACAGGTGTGATGTTAAGTGTTCATCCGGCGGCGGAAACTATCAGGAAAGTGCTTCCGGCATGGAAGGGGAGATCCAGAATTTATTTTGATCCAAACCTCTGTGTTCCGGTCAGTTCCATTACAGAAGAACTGAGGGAGAGCATGCAGGAGATAAGCGGGCTCAGCGATGTGGTTCTGACCGGAAAGATTGAAATGGAGGCGTTGGGCTTAAAACCGCGGTCCGGCCAGACTTTTATCGTGAAGGACGGTGAAAGGGGTTCCGGTCTGATCAATGAAAAAGAAGAACTTTTATATAGGGTACCGGCAATGCCGCAAAAGGCAATAGATGCTACCGGAGCGGGAGATACTTATGCGGCTGCGTTTGTCTATGCGGAAATGGAAGGAAAATCCGTGGAGGAAGCCATGAGATTTTCGACGGCTGCGGCGGGAATATCCGTAACGATTCCCGGTGCGCGGTGTATGCCGGAAAGACAGCAGATAGAAGAGAGTTTGAGAGGATGGGATGTAAAATGAACATAAACTGGGATGAATACTATTTTCCGAATGAAATGATGGAACAGGCAGATGCCATAGAAAGCTGCATGGCTGCTTTGAAGGATACGCTGAAGGAGATCGCGGGCCGGGCGGGACATGTAAAAGAAGTACATATCGTCGGTTCCGGGGATTGCTACTTTATCGGATTTGCAGCAGCCCATGCCTTTCAGAAATATGCGGGCATTCGGGCGGCAGGGTATGAAGCCTATGATTATTATCTGCTGAAACCGGAAGTGGATAAGGATACGCTTGTGGTACTGTTCAGCTCTTCCGGGAAGTCTTTATATGTATTGAAATCTCTGGAATATGTCCGTTCAAAAAACGGTATTGCAATAGGAGTGACAAACCATGCGGACAGTACATTGGGAACGGACTGCAGTATTCCGCTGGTGACGGTGGCAACCGGTGTCTCGAAATCCTTTCCGACCAAAACAAGCACAAGCGGGCTTGCTTTGATGTTTGCGCTTGCGGCAGAACTGGGAAGGGCCAATAAGGCTTTGAAGGAGAAGGAAGCGGACGGGTTCCTTGAGGAGATCGCGAAAAAAACGCCGGCTGTGATCCGTGAAATTTACCGGGAGGATTACCCGAAACTGAAAGATAATATACAGAAATTTCTGGAAGCCCGGTGTTATGCCTTTGTGGGGAGCGGTCCTTCCAGAAGCGCGGGTATGATAGGAGCGGCGAAGATCATTGAAACAAACCGTTGTCATATTATGACGACAAATGCAGAAGAATATATGCATATGAACGGGTTTGCCATAAAAAGTGCAGATGCGGTCATTGTAATAGGAAACAGTCTGAGTGATCACAGAGAAATACAGGTTGTGGAATATGCGAAAGCGCAATGTGCAAGGGTGCTGGTTATCGGAAATGTGGCATGTGAAGAGACGGAAAATGTGATAAAAGCAGGGAACTCTATTACACAGCTCAGTGAATTTCCGGCCGTGCTTGCTTCCATGGTTGTGACACATTTGTTTGCCTGTGAATTGTCCAGACGATCTTTCAAAGATCCGGACGCGCCTCATGATGTGGATCTGCGGCATGTGATTGATCTGCTTTATACGGGGCCTGTAGCCGGTTGGCAGGTATAAAGGAGGAAGAACAGAGAGGATGGATACGATCAGTTTGAAAACAAGGGAACACGAGCTGTATAATATTACGGATGAAGTAAAGAAAAGTGTGGAAAACAGCGGGGTAAAGGACGGGCTGTGTCTTGTGTATACCCCCCATTCCACAGCGGGGGTGCTGATAGCCTGCGGCATCGATCCCGATGCGTTGACGGATGTGGACAATTTTATCCGGAAGGTGGTGCCGATGGAAACGCCTTTTGCGCATACCTGTGACCCGAAGACAGATGCGGCAGGACATTTAAAGACTATTTTGACAAATGTTCAGCAGACGTTCCCGATCGAAGAGGGAAAGCTGGTGTTGGGAGGCTCTCAGGAAATTTATTTTGCGGAGTTCGACGGCCCGCGTGAAAGAAAGGTTTATGTAAAAGCGGTAGGAGAATGAACAGAGAGTGAGGCGGGAATAAAGCCGCCGGGATACGAAGGTGCAAAGCCCTGTAACAGACTTTGCACCTTTTTATAATGTCTTTTCGTGGGTTTACTTCCTGCCAGATTTGGAAAACTTTCCGGATATCTTGATTCAGCTGCAAAAATCGCATTGAAAACATATGCATGCAAAGATATAATAGGAATAAGAGCAGATTGTTTGAGCAAGCAGTCTTTTATTTCGGAGAGGGATTATATATGGAAGCGGTCAGTTCCTCTTTCGGAGTTGCAACAGCAGAAGCATACATTTAAAAATGACAGGCGGCAGATATGAAGATAATTCTGATATTAGATGACGATAACGGCATGATGTTCAATAAAAGAAGGCAGAGCCAGGATATTGCGGTCAGAGAAAAGACAGCCGGGATCGCAGGCGGAAGCAGATTATGGTTAAATGCATATTCCAGAGGGCAGTTTCGGGATATGGAGCTGGATCTTCATGTGGATGAGGACTTTCTTTCCAAAGCAGGTTCCGGGGAGTATTGCTTTGTGGAGAATGTGGGAATTCTGGAAGCGGCGGAAAAGGTGGAAGAGTTTATTATATTCAGATGGAACAGAAAGTATCCGGGCGATTTTTATCCGGACATGCTGCCCTGGGAGCACGGATTTGTATGCAGCCACAGCGAGGAGTTTCAGGGGCATTCGCATGATAAGATAACAATGGAAGTGTGGAGGAAAGAAGGATGAAAAAATTTCGGAAATTGTGCGCCGTATTTTTACTGGGATTTCTCCTTGCCGGATGCGGCGCCGCAGAGGCAGGGCTGAACGAAACCGGGCAGGCGCCGGCTATGCAGGAAGAAGCGGAGGAAGATTCCGGGGAACTGACAGAAGTGCCGGAAACAGAAGCGGATGAAGCGGCGCCAAAAGAGCAGGAGGAGGATGCTCTTTCGGCGGACGGCGGAGAAAAGGCGGATGAAGTCACTTACATAGACGTACCGGTATATGCCGGAAAACCGTATACGGAGATCAACGGCAACGTGCCCTTTTTTACCGATGACGAGTTATCCGCTGCATCTTATGAATATTATGGGGAACTGGATGCGCTGGGAAGATGCGGCGCGTGTATGGCGAGCGTCGGGCAGGATATCATGCCGACAAAGGAGCGGGAGAGCATCGGGGATGTGAAGCCCACCGGCTGGCATACAGTCAAATACGAGGGAGTGGTTGACGGGAATTATCTTTATAACAGATGTCATTTGCTGGGATTCCAATTGACCGGGGAAAATGCCAACAGAAAGAACCTGATCACCGGGACAAGGTATATGAACGTGGAAGGGATGCTCCCTTTTGAGAATATGGTAGCCGATTATGTGAAGGAGACCGGAAACCATGTGATGTACCGGGTGACGCCCCTGTTTGACGGGGATAATCTGGTGGCTGACGGTGTGCTGATGGAGGCGAGATCCGTTGAGGACAACGGGGCGGATATCCTGTTTAATGTCTTCTGTTACAATGTCCAGCCCGGGGTTTCCATAGATTATGCCACAGGGGAGAGTTCGCTGGACGGCAGTGCTGAGGCGCAGGGGAAAGATACTGCGGAGAAGGCTGCTGCATCGGCATCCGCTGTGCAGGAGCAGCAGGAAACACCACAGCCGCAGGCTCCGGTCCAGCAGGAGATGCCGCAGTCTCAGGCGCAGGATCAGCCGGAACAGCAGGTACAGGCGGAACCTCAGACGCAGCCGGAACAGCAGGCAGCGCCGGTCGGGAACGGTGCCTATGCAGTCAATGCAAAAAACGGGAAGATACATATGGTGGGCGGATGTCCGGCAACGGGAAATTCAGACAAGGCGATGAGCGAGCCGGTTTATTTTAATACTTATGAGGAGGCGGAGGCGTTTTCCGCTCAGATTGCGCCAGGCGAAAGTAAGAGGCAATGCGGTAATTGCTGGTAAAAAAATAAGCGGATGGTGTAGTGTGATACTGCGGGTCGGATAAGAAGGCGGGGCTGAGGTACATGACAGGATCAATCTGTTCGGAACAGGGAACTGCATCGATTACGGCGCGTTTATCAGCTCCTTAAGATGTCCTCACTGCACCTCTGAACCGGGCTGAATGAACAGCCCGCAGAGGGACATTGAGTTTTCGGCAAAGCCGGGATTATCTGTATGTCTGTGGGTTCCTGCAGGTGAGGCAGGCTCATCCGGTCACAGGTGTTTCCGCAGATCATCCCGCAGCGTCTCTTCTATACTGATGAGGCGGCAGCAGATGGCTTTTGCGGTATGATCCGCATCTTTGTACTGGTTCAGATACTGGCGCAGAGTCTTGATGCCCATATCACAGCCGTCGGTCATGACGTCCGCGGCTGTTTTGTCGTTGTCATCTCCCATGCTTACCTTTATATTGGTTTTGAACCAGGACATGCCCTTTGCCATAAGCCCCGGATCCGGGATTTCAGCGTGATGCCGCAAAAGCAGTTCATGCAGTTCATTTCCCAGTTTTTCATGGTGTTCTTTGCTTTTTTGCAGTAATTCCCTCAGTTTGGTATTTTGCAGCTTATCAAGAACGTCGTCGATGGAAGAGACCGCCATTTTTGTACCCAGATCGCACTTTTGTAATAAAGAAACAGTATCTTTGGATTCCATTGTTTTTTCCTCCTTTATGTTTAGTATGTCCCGGAAGCGGGAAATTATTTTATGAAATATGCTTGTTTGGAAAGCTTAGATGATATAATGAGCGTTAGCGAGAAGAATGAGTAAACTCATTCGGCGAGCGGCAAATGGCGATCATGAATCGCAGATTCATGATATAATGAGCGTCAGCAGGAAGAATAAATTGGCTTATACGGGCGGGCGCTCAGAAAGATAAGAAAGGCGGAAGATGAAAACAGGACTGATTCCCGGCGGCGCTATGCGGTTGAGGGCTGAAGAAAAGAGCGGACAGTTCATACACATGTCCGCTCTTTTGATGACAATAGAAAGCCTGTCAAACAGTCTTTCTATTGCCGGGGGTATGTAAAGATAAAAGGGATATCAATTTTCCAATGCGGTAGAGCGCTTCACTTCATGTGTTTCATTATAGGAAGCAAAGGCGTCCTCCACCAGCTTTGCGTCCGGTTTCTTCGTAAATGCGCTGACAACCGGTACAATGATAAGCCCTGCGACCATGGTGAAGGCACCGGCATTAATGGGCGACTGCAGCAGGGCGGGGAAACTTCCGCGCATCAGCATATTTAAGGTCATAAAACCGGAACCGAAGATAAAGCTGACCCAGACGGAAGCTTTTGATACCTTTTTCCAGTACAGGCTGTAGAGGAACGGCGCCAGAAAGGAACCTGCCAGCGCACCCCAGGATACGCCCATAAGCTGCGCGATAAAGGTGATGGAACTCTTATACTGTATGATAGCGATCACTGCCGAAATGGCGATAAAAATCACGATCAGGATCCGGATAGATAAAAGCTGCTTTTTTTCATCCATCTTTTTTATGATATTGTCCTTGATCACGTCGATCGTCAGCGTGGAACTGGAGGCGATGACCAGTGAAGAAAGAGTGGACATGGAGGCGGACAGCACCAGGATCACGACCAGACCGATCAGCAGCGGGGAAAGGTTTTCCAGCATCGCCGGGATAACGGAATCGTAACCGTTTGCTTCTATATCAATACCGGCATGGTAAAGCCTGCTGAAACCGCCCAGAAAATAACAGCCGCCGGATACCACGATGGCAAAGAAGGTGGAGATAACGGTGCCCTTCTGGATGGCGCTCTCGTTTTTGATGGCATAAAATTTCTGCACCATCTGAGGAAGCCCCCATGTACCGAGGGAGGTTAAGATCACAACGCCCAGAAGGTTTAAAGGATCCGGTCCGAAGAAGGAGGCGAAAGCGCCGGGCTGGCTTGTAACCGCGGCATCTTCCACCAGTGCGAGGGAATTCAGCGCGGCGATAAAACCGCCGTTGGATTTCAATACGGCAGAGATCACGGCACAGATGCCAAAGAGCATGATCAGCCCCTGGATAAAGTCGTTGATGGCAGTCGCCATATAACCGCCTGCAATAACGTAAACGCCGGTCAGCACCGCCATCAGTACGATGCAGACTGTATAGTCAATGTTGAACGCCATCCCGAACAGGCGGGAAAGCCCGTTATAGAGGGATGCCGTGTAAGGGATCAAAAAGATAAAAACGATAATGGAAGCGCCGATCTTCAGCGGCGTGCTGGAAAAACGGGCGCCGAAAAATTCCGGCATGGTGGCGGAATTAAAATGCTGCGTCATAATGCGGGTGCGACGCCCGAGAACGACCCACGCCAGCATGGAACCGATCACGGCATTTCCCAGTCCGATCCAGGTGGATGCGATACCGTATTTCCAGCCGAACTGTCCGGCATAGCCGACAAAAACAACGGCGGAAAAGTAGGAGGTTCCATAGGCAAAGGCGGTAAGCCAGGGGCCTACACTTCTGCCGCCCAAAACAAATCCGTTGACATCGGTGGCATTTTTCCGGCAGTAGAGTCCGATCAGGACCATGACCGCAAAAAACACGACCAGCATAGTTACTTTAAAAATCATAATTTTCTCCTCCTTAGCATAGCGATAGTCCGCTTTAAAGCGTTACGGTTTAAAGCGCTAAAGTAATTGCCTTTATGAGTATAGTGGATACAGGGGGAAATGTCAAGGGCGGATTTATCTGCGGCAGAGATATTCCGGCATTTTTGTTTCATTCCCTTGAAAGAGGGTTTTGTTCCATTTCTGAAAAGCGAGGTTAAGAAATCATGAAAAGATGCCGATGTAAAACATGTATAAATTCATAATGAGCGGCAAAGGATGGCGGCAGGATTTCCACGGATGGAAGAAGGGACGGAAGTTTTGCCGTTTTTTGATGGCTGAATATCTGCGGAGACGCAAAAAGAACACAAATTGTAAGGAAAGGAGGAAGATATGATATTTACGGAAAACAGTTTTGTTTATACGGGCGGAAATGTAAGAGGACAGAATATTACGGCGTCAAGGCGGGATGAGTACAGCCCTGTGTCGGGGGAAAGAGATTTTCTCAGCAATATGGAGAAGGCTGCCGAAAAGGTGAAGGAAAAACCTGAATCCGCCGATGAAGTGATAGATAAAGCTTCAAAAGACGATAAAGCGACAAGCCATGAAGCCCTGATGCAGGTCATTTCCGGCCAGCGGGAAGAGATTTTAAGGAAACTGAAAAACGGAGATACGCAGACGAAGATCCCGATCGGCAGCATGTGCCTGACAGAAGAGGAATGGGAGAAGCTGTTGGACAGTTTTGATAAGGCTCAGGAAAAGATCCAGGAATCGATCCGGAAGGAAAACGGGGATGATATGCCGGAGAAAAGACCGGATACCACGATAAACGGAGATAAGGTTCTTGCGCCGGAAGACACGGGCCATGAGGCGAAAAGCCTGGAAGAACTGGTCAGCGAAGTCGGGATGCAGGGAAAAGCGGAAGGAAAAACCGAAGAAGAAACGGAAGAGATAAAAGAAGCGGAAAAGATAGAAGAAACTGAGTAAGATGCAGACTGGAATAGGAGAAATGTGACATGAGGATTACAGCTAATATGTTAAGTGAAGCTACAGTGCAGGCAGGAATACAGATGGGCGGAAATTCCCTTGTGAATTATCTGAACGGTGAAGAGTCGGATTCCCTGGCGAAATCTTTGGGCGGGAGCAGCAGTTCCACACTGAAGGTGCTCTCGAAGGGGAAATATGAACAGATGGATGAGGCGGCACAAAGGCTGCAGGAGCAGTCAGCTAAGCTGAATGAGAGCGGCAGCGATTCCATTTATGAGAGGGCAAGAAAAAGTGAAGATCTCACCGAGGTCTATGGAGAGGTGGAAAAAATGGTTTCCGCCTACAACAACATGCTGGGCAGACTCCGCACCGATATGACTACGCTGGGCAGCTTTTACCGGGAGAGCCTGAAGGAAGCGGTGAATGAAAATAAGGAACTCTTAAGTACGGTGGGCATCTCGATCGACAAAAACGGCAGAATGAATCTGGACAAGGAAAAGCTGAAAACGGCGGATGTAGACAGGCTGGAGGGCATCTTCGGCGCTGACGGGACATTGACTCCGAAGGTGAACATGATAGCGGAGAAGGTGGCGGATAATGCGCAGGCAAATTTAAAGAGCATATCCAATCAGTATAATTCCGCCGGGAACAGTGTGGATACGCTTATTCGGAGTTATGACGCAAAACGGTAGATCATGAAAAAGAAGCAGATGAAGGACGATGAGGTTTTTCTGAATCCTCTAAGGCAGAGAGGCGAAACAGCCTGACTGCTTTAGAGGATTTTTTACGGCTGAAAACCGGATATGGGACAGGACTAAAAATTGAAGTACAAAAAGGGGGAAATGCCCGCCAGAGATAAGACCGACCATACCATACAGACTATGGCGATCAGGGATTTTCCTGCTGTGGGCTTGAATTCCAGTTCTCCGCTGTTTTTAAAAAACAGGACGGTAATAAAAGCGGCAAGCAGAAACAGCCACAGATAAAATCCTGTGATATGCGCCGTCAGGTATCCAAGCGCCGGGAGCCGCTCCTCGAGAAAAACGAATTCCTCCAGCTGAAAGCCCATGAGGAGTTCCTCACGGATCTGGAAGCCCTTCAAGGAGAAGGCGGTATTAACCGCGGGACCCAGGAGTTTATGGAAGGAATCCGTAAGCTCTGTGACCAGGAAGGGATTCTGATGATCTGCGACGAGATTCAGTGCGGCATGGGGCGGACCGGGGAGATGTTCGCATGGCAGTCCTACGGTACGAAGCCTGATATTATGGCGATGGCAAAGGCGATTGGAAGCGGGCTGCCGGTGGGGGCATTTGCCATGACAGAAGCGGTGGCAGAATATTCTTTAGAACCCGGCGACCATGGGACGACCTACGGCGGCAATCCATTGGCGTGCGCGGCAGTGGCGAAGACGGTGGAGATATTTGAGCGGGAAGAGATTGTGTCCCATGTACGGGAAACCGGGGCATATCTGACGGAAAGGCTTGGGAAACTGGCGGCAGAAACCGACGAGATACTGGACTGCAGAGGGATTGGGCTGATACAGGGGATGAAAATGAAAAGACCTGTGGGAGAGATTATCCATGCGGCCCTTGAGAAAGGACTTCTTGTTATCAGCGCAAGAGACAATGTACTGCGCCTTTTGCCGCCCCTTATTATAGAAAAAGAACATATTGATGAAATGATTGAGAAATTGAAAAGTGTGCTGTAATGCATGCCTTTGGGCATAAAAGACCAATCATTGGACATACTATCCGAAAGAAGTATTTTTGGCGTTCCCGGGAAAAACAGGGAATCAGGGGATGTTATCTGAAAGGAGACGGAGGTATTTTCAATGATTGGCTTTTTTATTGCAATCCTGTCAGGCGCTCTTATGAGTGTGCAGGGGGTATTTAATACACAGGTAACGAAGACGACAGGAATGTGGGTCAGCAATGGCTGGGTGCAGCTTACGGCATTTGCGGCCTGTGCCATCGCGTGGCTGATTGCAGGGCGTGACAACGTCATGACGATTGCGAAGGTGGAACCTAAGTACGTGCTTCTTGGAGGTGTCATCGGAGCGGGAATCACGCTGACGGTCATTAAGAGTATGGAGCAGTTAGGGCCTGCAAAGGCGGCGCTTCTGATTGTAATTGCTCAGTTGATTGTGGCGTATGTGATTGAGCTTCTGGGATTGTTCGGCGTCGAGAAAGAACCTCTTGAGTGGAGGAAGATAATCGGGATGGGAATTGCTCTGATTGGAGTTGCAATTTTCCAGTGGAAATAGTACAATAATTAAGACATGGTGTGGCAGGAGTGTTCCTGCCGCATAGATGCATATTGCGGGGTATTTGCAGTTTCGACAGACTGTAAAGGAGTTTATATGCATAGAAGGGTGCAAAAGAAGCTGGTTATCGCTGTCATGGTATTAGCGGCGGCGCTGCCGTCCCTGATGACAGGGTGTGGGGGAAAGGCAAAGAGCCAGGACGAAGAATTGGTTTGCCTGACAGATGAAGTATCACAAGAAGCACTAGAAGAGGAAGAGAAGAGGGACGGTCAGGAGGAAGATGTCGAAAATTCGGGAATCATCTATGTCCATGTGTGCGGGCAGGTTGCATGTCCGGGCGTCTATCCGCTTTTGGCTGGAAGCCGCCTCTACGAAGCTATCGAGGCTGCGGGAGGCATTCTAGAAAACGGTGCGGGCGAATGGCTGAACCAAGCTGCGAAGGTCGGGGATGGACAGAGGATTTACGTACCGTCAACGGAGGAGGTACGAAAGGCACAGCAAGGCGGGGCAGATGTCCTGCAAGGGACACAAGGTGGTTTATCTGCTGAACAGCAAGGCGCACAAGGCAGCTTATACATAGCGCAGCAGGAAATCGAGGGCGGTAAACCGTCGGGGCAGGTTTCATCGTCAGATGACGGAAAGGTGAATCTGAACACGGCATCCAAAGAACAACTGATGACATTGAGCGGTATCGGAGAGGCGAAGGCGGCGTCCATTATCGCTTACAGAGAAGAACATGGGGGCTTTCAGAAGATTGAAGAGCTGATGGAAGTCCAAGGGATTAAGGAAGGCGTATTTCATAAGGTCAGGAATCAGATCAGGGTCAATTAGGAGAGATTAGATGAGCAGACGGGTATTGGTGGTAGATGATGAAAAATTAATCGTGAAAGGAATCCGTTTCAGCCTGGAGCAGGACGGGATGGAAGTAGACTGTGCCTACGACGGGGAAGAGGCGTTAAAGCTGGCGAAGGAGAATGCATATGACATGATTCTTCTGGATATTATGCTGCCCAAGCACGACGGATTCGAGGTATGCCAGATGATTCGGGAATTTTCCGACGTCCCAATCGTAATGCTGACGGCCAGGAACGATGATATGGACAAGATACTCGGCCTGGAATACGGGGCGGACGACTATATCACCAAGCCTTTCAATATCTTAGAGGTCAAGGCGCGGATCAAGGCAATCATGCGCCGTACCGGCAAGAGAGGGTCAAGCCAGGTGAATGACAAGATGCTGGTGAAGGGAAGTATGAAGATTGACTGTGAGAGCAGGCGGGTGGTCATCGGAGAACGGGAGGTGAATCTGACTGCCAAGGAATTCGACCTGCTCGAGCTGCTCGCTATGAATCCGAACAAAGTGTACAGCCGCGAGAATCTGCTCAATATCGTATGGGGATATGAGTACCCCGGCGATGCAAGGACGGTAGATGTACATATCCGAAGGCTGAGGGAGAAGATTGAGACGAATCCGAGCGATCCGAAATACGTCTATACAAAATGGGGAGTTGGTTATTATTTCAGGGGTTAAGAAATATCTGAAATGGAATATTTTGAAGAGTCTCCGTGTCCGGATCATTCTTCTGGTCATACTGGCGGGGGGAATCCCTGTATTTGTTTTAAGAGGGATTGTCCTAAGCAGTTATGAGAAGCGGGAAGTGGCGAGAAGGACTGCGGAGATTCAGAATCAATGTACAATTCTTTGTAACCAGTTGAGTGATGCCAATTACCTGACTGGCGAAACATCCGAAGTGCTCCGGTCAGAGCTGGTCCAGATGTCGAACATCTATAGCGGTCGGATTATGGTGATTGACCATGATTTCCGCATTCAGGAAGATACCTATGATATGGACAAGGGGAAGACGATTGTGTCCGAAGATGTCATCCGTTGCTTTCAGGGAAAAGGCACCAGCAATTATGACGCTAAGAACCGTTATATTGAAGTTACCTCTCCGATTCTTGACAGAGGAACGGAGAAGTCCGTGGGCGTGATGCTGGTCAGTGTGTCTACGGATATGATTGTTGACGGTGTACAGGGATTGGACGAACGTATTCTGGTCGTCTGTCTGACGATTGGAATTATGGCGGTAATTCTTGCCTTTTCAGCAGGGTTTGTAATGGTCAGGCCGTTCCAGCGAATCAGTAATTCCATAGCAGCAGTAACGGAAGGTTATGAAGCAGATTACCTTCATGAACAGACCTACACAGAAACCATGCTGATATCGGATTCATTTAACAAAATGTTGGGCAGGATGAAAGTTTTAGATGACTCAAGAAACGAATTCGTTTCTAATGTATCACATGAGTTGAAGACACCGCTTACTTCAATGAAGGTACTGGCGGATTCGCTGCTGATTCAGGAGGATGTACCGGCGGAGCTTTATAAGGAGTTTATGGGCGACTTATCAGAGGAGATTGAGCGGGAGAACAAGATTATCAATGACCTGTTGTCTCTGGTGAAAATGGACAAGACCGCCAATACGCTGAATATTAAGTCGGAAAATATGAATATACTGATTGAGAAGATCTTAAAGCGGCTCCGTCCGATAGCGACGACGCGCAATATAGAGCTGGTGCTGGAAAGTTTTCGGCCGGTGACGGCAGAGGTCGATGAGGTGAAGATATCCCTTGCGCTTACGAATCTGGTGGAAAATGGAATTAAGTATAACAAAGACGGCGGATGGGTACATGTGTCTCTGAACGCAGATCATAAGAACTGTTATATTGAGGTGGCGGATTCTGGGATTGGGATTCCAGAATCTTCGATTGAACATGTCTTTGAGCGGTTCTACCGTGTGGATAAGTCCCATTCCAGGGAGATTGGCGGGACGGGCCTTGGGCTTGCCATTGCCAGGAGCGCGGTGGTCATGCACAGGGGGGCTGTCCGGGTTTATAGCCAGGTCGGAGGCGGGACTACATTTACCGTGCGGATTCCACTAACTTATGTGTCATAGGGAGGGGGCAGTATGGAAACAAAAAATACCTTAATGGACGAAGTCCACCCGCCCCGCAGGGGCATGAATTACGGGATGTTCTTAGGTATGTGCCTGATAGCAGCGATTCTTTTTCTGGCTGGGTGCAGCCTTATCAAGGAATCTGGTAAAGAACCGGGGAAAGGCGGCGCCTTTGTATATTATATGAATATGGAAGGCACATCTTTAGTCAAAGCAGGATATACGATGAAGAATACCACAGAGGAAAACGTGATTGAAGATATGCTCCATGAGATGCGTAAGGAGCCAGAATCCATTGAGAGTAAAAGCGTTTTCCCTGTAGGAGTTTATATCAGGGAGTGGGTCTTGACGGATGAGATTCTGGATATTCATTTCAGTAATGGATACGGAAGAATGAAACCGGAGGAGGAAGTGCTGCTGAGAGCAGCAGTGGTGCTTACCTTATCGCAGTTAAAAGGGATTGAATATATCGACTTTTTTATTGAGGACGAGCCGCTGACCGACAGTATGGGGAATGCAATCGGGTATATGGGCGCGGAGGATTTTCTGCAATATAAGGGGTCTTCTCTGCATCTATACGAGCCAAGAAAATTAAAGCTGTATTTTGCAAATGAAAACGGGAACCGGTTGATTTCAGAGGAGGTCAGCGTTCGCTATAACAGTAATATGTCGATAGAGAGGCTGATTGTGGAACAGTTGATTAAGGGTCCTTCTATCAACGGACTTTGCCCTGTAATTCCTCCGGAGACGAAGGTAATCGGGGTATCTGTCAAGGATACGGTTTGTTATGTGAATCTGGATGAAGGTTTTCTGAGTAATCCCTGTGTGGCAGATCCAGGCGTCGCCGTCTATGCAATCGTGAATTCGATTGTGGACGGCGGGGCGTCCAGTCAGGTGCAGATTTCAGTGAACGGAGAGTCTAATATTAAATATATGGGCGTAATTGATTTAAGTAAACCTCTTTCGAGGGATCAGAATCTTGTGGAGGAGAGTGGGGAATGAAAGACAGGCAAATCATATCTGTGTGCCTGGATGAAATGAAAAATAGGCGGCTATTAACCGTGTGTCTGATAGCGTTGACGATAATTGCCGCAGCCGTGTTGAAGGGTGAGGACAGGCTAATTCAGGAGCTTCGTCCCTCCCCGCTTGAGGCGGACGTGCCGCAAAAAGAGACGGTTATGGTTCAAGGGCGGGTGTATCGGGTGGAGCCTAAGGCAGATAGTCAGGTGTTGTATCTAAAAGGCAATTCTATTCAGTATCATAAGAAAATATTTCAGGAGTCAAAAATCATTATCTATATAAATTCCGATTTGCAGGTTAATATGGGAAATATTATAAGAGCCGAGGGGAAGGTTTCTTATTTTCAAAAAGCGAGAAATCCGGGGAATTTCGACCAGAAACGTTTTTACCAGATACAAGATATCCATTGCCAAGTGTGGGCAAAGGAGGCGCGTGTCATGGATAGAGGCGTGTGGAAATGGAGAGAACGGCTTGCGGATTTTCGGAGAATGTGGAAGGAAGCCTTATTGGATGAGCTTGGCGAGGAGGACGGGGCGACTCTTTCGGCGATGTTGTTGGGGGAGAAGAGGGAGATGGACCAGGAGCTTAGGACGCTTTATCAGGTGAATGGGATTGGGCATATATTGGCGATCTCGGGGCTGCATCTGTCCTTTATTGGGGTTGGGATGTATAAGGTTTTGCGGAGGATTACGGGGTCTTATCCGGTTGGCGGGGCATTTGGAATATTGTTTCTGATGTTATATATTCTGATGATTGGGTGTACTGTGTCTGCGGTGCGGGCGCTTACGATGTTTTTGTTTCGTGTGGGAGCGGATATGACGGGGCGGCATTACGATGCGCCGACGGCGCTTTCTGTGGCGGCGGTTATGGTGCTGTTGTGGCGGCCGCTGAGTCTGTATGACGGAGGGTTCTGGCTGTCTTTTGGTGCGGTGCTTGCGATTCTGGCGGTGGTGCCGGTGGTGCAGGAAGGCATATGCACACGTACATTGCACAGTAACGGGCAGAAGATGAAAATGAAGACAAAGGTGAGTGTACAAGAAGCTCTATCTGTATATGCATCACGTAGCACAGATGTTTCATATAGTGGTTTGGTGGGAGTGACAGGTAATAGAAGGGGAGAGACGCAGAGTTCACCGAGACAGAACAGGGAAGATTGTTTTCTTTCTACGTATTTGATGGGGGGCTGGGAGCATGTACGGCAGGTGATTTTGCAGGGATTGACGGCCAGTGTCGGTATCAACCTGGTCATCCTTCCGATTTTGCTTTATTATTTCTTTGAATTTCCGCTTTATTCTTTTATTCTAAATTTCTTTGTAATCCCGTTGATGTCAGTACTGTTATTTCTGGGAATGACAGGAAGCCTGTTTACGATGTGGCTTGCTCCTGTATCTGCATTATTGTTTTGGATATGCAGTAAAATCTTGTGGATTTATAAGATAAGTTGTGAGATAACACTTGGTCTGCCGGGAGCAAGGCTTGTGATTGGAAGGCCTGAGATATGGCAGATCGGGGTGTATTATGGGATTTTGCTTTTTGGATTGAGCCTGTTTAGACATGTTGTATCAGTGAATGAGCGAGAGATGGCGGATGGTTCCTACCCAACAAGGTATGCATTATCGGATGGAGTCCGCACGCCCACAGGGCGTGCATTACGGGATGCCCTTAAGCATATCTCGCTAGACGGCAGTCCGCCTGCCCCGCAAGAGGAATGCATCATAAGAAACCTGAATGGGTATAGGCGGATAAAATGTGTTGCGGTAGCTATGTGGGTAGCAGCGATTATTATGTTAATGCTGCGTTTTGGAGAGGCAGGGAAACTTACAATGGTGGTTCTGGATGTGGGGCAGGGAGACGGAATCTTCATGAAAGGACCAGAGGGTAATACTTATCTGGTAGATGGCGGGAGCAGCGACGTGAAGAAGGTGGGACAGTACAGGCTGGAGCCATTCTTAAAGTCACAGGGAGTCGGCAGGCTTGATTATGTGCTGATATCCCATGGCGACAGTGATCATATGAACGGAATAGAAGAACTGATTGAGAGACAGGATATCGGTGTGGAGATTGGGACATTGGTTTTGTCGGTGAAGGAGGCGTGGGATGAGGCTTTAGAAGAATTGGCAGGAAAAGCAAGGAATCATGGAATCCGTGTAGTGGTGATAGAACCGGGACAGAGTATCAGGGAAGGGGGAATGGTGATCACATGTATACAGCCGGGAAATATGGGAATAAAATCAGAAGGTGCCGAATCACGGCAGGAGAATGCTGTGCCGGAGACAGGCAGTACAGGGCTGGAATCAGGCAATGCGGCATCTATGGTGTTGGCTGTGCAGTACGGAGAGTTTGATATGCTTTTAACTGGGGATGTAGAGGGAGAAGGAGAAATGCAGCTTACAAAACAGTTAGAAGAAAGCTATCTGGATTGTACGTGGGAGGTTCTGAAGGTGGCGCATCATGGTTCAAAGAACTCATCAACCGAAGAATTTATCCGACAGGTACAGCCTGCGTATGCATTCATTTCAGCAGGACAGGGGAATCGGTATGGGCATCCGCACCAGGAAACAGTAAAGAGGCTTGCGGATGTTGGAAGCAGGATATATTCGACACAGGAAAATGGGGCGATTACAGTAGAGGTAGAAGGAGGAGAGTTATTAAGATTGAAGAAGTGGCAAAGATAGATTGAAAAGGGGAAACTATGCATTGGAATTTTTATGGAAATGCTGCGGTTTAGTTGTTATAATGTATTTGGAAATAAATTATTACAGGAAAAGCGTGTGTGAATAGAAGGGATGTGGAAATGGAAATGAGAAAGAAGAAACTGCCCATAGGAATTGATAATTTTGAAAAATTAAGAGAAGAAAATTTTTATTATGTGGATAAAACGGGTTTGATCCGGGATTTGCTTTATAATTGGGGCGAAGTAAATTTATTTACAAGACCCCGTCGGTTTGGGAAATCATTAAATATGAATATGCTGAAGCGTTTTTTTGAAATCGGAGGGAGAAAGGAGATTTTTGACGGACTGCAGATTATGGAGGAAAGAGATCTGTGCGAGCGGTATATGGGAAAGTTTCCGGTAATTTCTATTTCCTTAAAAGCTGTCAATGGTATGGATTTTACAGCAGCCCGTTCCATGCTGTGTTCTGTGGTTGGGAAAGAAGCCATGCGCTTTCAGTTTCTTATGGAAAGTGAACGGCTGTCAGAAAAGGAAAAAGAGCTGTATGAGCTTTTGACAAAAATAGGAAGACCAGGGGAAGCCGCGTTTATTATGGAAGATTCTGTATTAGAGGGAAGCTTGCAGACGCTTTGCGGATTGTTGGAACGGCATTATGATAGAAAAGCCATTCTTTTGATCGACGAATATGACGTACCGCTTGCAAAAGCGTTTGAACGTGGGTATTACGATCAGATGCTTGTTCTGATCCGGAATTTGTTTGAATATACGCTGAAAACAAATGACAGCCTGCGGTTTGCAGTTCTGACCGGATGTATGCGGATTTCAAAGGAAAGCATCTTTACGGGGCTGAATAATTTGAAGGTGTTATCTGTCGTAGAAGATCGTTTTGACGAATATTTTGGATTTACGAATCAGGAAGTCAGGGATATGATGGAATACTATGGCTGTGCCTGCCAATATGAAGTGACGAAAGATTGGTATGACGGATATGAATTCGGTCATACGGATGTGTACTGTCCATGGGATGTCATTAATTACTGTGACAGTCTGCGGGCAAACAGCCGTGCGCAGCCGCAGAACTATTGGTCCAATACCAGCGGCAACGAGGCAGTTCGGAAGTTTGTGGAACTGTCGAGTAATGGTATGGCGAAGAATGAAATGGAACGTCTGATTGCCGGAGAGACGATACAAAAAAAAATCCGGCAGGAATTAACGTATCGGGATATGTACGATTCGATCGATCATTTGTGGAGTCTTTTATTTATGACGGGGTATGTGACAAAGAGAGGAATGCCGAAGGGAAAAATGTTTTCGATTGCAATTCCCAATATGGAAATCCGTGAAATTTTTACCGACCAGATTATGGAATTTTTCAGGGAAGGCGTGAAAAAAGCAGGAGAAGTTGTAGATCGATTCTGCAGCGCTCTTGAGGATGGTGATACAGAACAGGCAGAACGATGTCTGGAGGGATATTTGAGAAAGACCGTCAGTATACGGGATACGTTTATAAACAGGCAGATGACAGAAAACTTTTACCATGGGATTCTGCTTGGGATTTTGGCTTCCCGAGACAGCTGGATGGTATTGTCTAATCATGAAACAGGAGACGGGTACGGAGATATTCTTGTGGAAACGGAAGATCAGACCGTCGGTATGGTGATTGAAGTTAAGTATGCCAGAGACGGAAATTTGGAAGCGGGATGCCGGAAAGCCCTGTCGCAGATTGAGAAAAACCGGTATATGGAGTATCTGCTGGAAGAAGGGGTGGAAAAGATTTTAAAATATGGAATCGCATGTTATAAGAAGAGATGCCGGATTGTTTTGGGCGGAATTTGGACTATGGAATAGAAATTAGAATTTAATAAAAAAAGTTGAATTGTGTTGTTGACAAAACTTTCCAGCTGTAATATACTTTGCCTGTCAAATAATTTGATAATCAAACTATTTGACAGGCAAAGTATATAATCAGGAAAAATAAAAGGAGAAAATGATATGTTGGAAAAATTAAAAGAGATTATTGCAGAACAGTTGGGAATCGCCGCGGATGAAATCAAAGCGGAAAGCAATTTCAAAGACGACCTGGGCGCGGATTCCCTGGATTTATTTGAACTGGTGATGAGCCTGGAGGAAGAATACGGCGTGGAGATTCCGTCCGAAGACTTAGAGAAGATCGCAACGGTTAACGACGTGATGGAATATTTAAAAGCAAAAGGTGTGGAAGTCTAAGATGAAAACCAAAATTACGGAATTATTGGGAATCCGGTATCCGATCTTTC
>OFFZ01000584.1_pt1 | contig 21731 bp, 23 predicted proteins | sample 1521631 | NCBI WGS metagenome assembly OFFZ01 (sample SAMEA3504102, study PRJEB24116) | mouse gut metagenome | biome: mouse gut; feature: mouse-associated habitat; material: faeces | place: Denmark | collected 2011 | reverse complement strand
CTTTGTAAAGAAGTTCCTCCCTAATATTTGTGAAGTTAGCCGAATGTGGTTGAATTGCTGGGATATTCAACACTTTGGAGGTAAATGTTGTGGAAAAGTTTATATTTGAATAAATGGGTGGCATTTACCATCAAGGGGGGGATTATCTTTTATCTGATCTGCTACCACCCGAAAGTATTTTTGTTGGTGTCTGGGGTTAGCGGCGGAGGTGCTATCGTGAGAGCATGGGAAAGCGTTCTATATCGCATTGCTGCTTGGCAGAAAATTGGATAGTCACTTTGCGGAATTGATGAACAAGCAGAAGAAATATTTTTTTGATTGTAAGCCAAGCGGCATTTCAGAGCAGTTGAAGGTGGATAATCAAATGGCGCGGGTGGGCCACATGAATAACATAGGCAACGTAGTGTGGGATCAAAATGAACGGGTTTATATCTAAAAAGTGCAGGGACGAGGAAGAATCTCGCCCCTGCGCTTTCTGTCAACGGAGATGTTAACCAGAGCAGATGCTTGCTTAGACTTCCCGCAGCCGCCATTTCCGTGATGCAGCAGCGACGCACAGAGCGATCAGGACGATTGCCGTGATCAGGCAGGGAATATGGATGCCGTTTAGCGTTACTTCATACACATCGAAATATCTTAAAGGGGAGAAGTAGTCCAAAAGCGGTAAACCGGCATACTGCGCGGTGATGGCGGCCACATAGGAGGCCAGCAGGAACACCGTTCCGACCTGCACGGCCGATTTATATTTTTTCACAAGACTTGCAATGAGAAGCCCCGCCGCAAAGAACATGACCTGTGTCAGGAAAAGCCCAACCGTCGTTGTGACCGCCGCCCCCGGCCGTTCCAGGCCGCCCGCCGGAAGGACGATCATCACATAGCTGCAGCCCCCGCAGAATACGGAGAATACCAAAAGATCGGCGATAGACGCGATCACCTTTGCCATAACGATCTGCTTTCTGCTCACAGGCTTCGTAAACAAGTACGCGGACGTTCCCCGCCTGATCTCCTTCGCCACACAGGACAGCCCCAAGCTAAGTGCATAGGTAAAGGCGAGGATGGCCGTCCAGAAGTAGATGCAGCTGTACCAGCCGAGGGCGGTGTCCAGACGTCCCTTCACCCCAAACATGATATTGAGCAGCGCAGGAAAGCCCGCCAGCATCTGCGCCACATCGCTCAAGCTGTCCTTCAGCGACAAAAACTCATAGTAGCAGAAACCGATCACCAGCAGCATAACGCCCAGCCAGATCAGCAGCTGCTTTCTGGACTGCCGCAGTTCATTTTGAATCAATGCCCTCATTTCCAGCACCTCCTATGAACGGAATCGAACATCTTTTTTCAGGAACAGACGGCAGGCCACGATCAGAAATACCGCCGTCAGCAGGATACAGCACACGAGGTGATCCCACGCATAAGATCCGGTACGCGATATCTCCGCCGCGCTGAAATAAGAATAGGGCGATAAAAAGCTGATAGCCTTGCTGCCGACGATCCGCGAAAAGCTGGCGGTGCAGTATGCCGCAAAAGCAGCCAGTCCGGCAGTCAAAAGCGGACTCCTGTTCCCGGAGAACATAACGCCGGCCAACAGCCCCAGCGCGGAGAAAAACAGCGTCAGCAGGAGCAGGGAATTTGCGACAAGGAAAAACTCCCATCCGTCAAAGCCGGGCTGGAACAGGCAGAGGGACAGCGCCGACGCCGCGATAAAAGACACGCTGACGATCAGGACGCCGCACAATACCGCCAGGGCCTTCGCGCCGAATATCTCCCTGCGGGTATGGGGTTTTGTAAACAGGTATTCCGACGTTTTCCCCGAAAATTCTTTGGTATGGATGGACATTCCGAAGTGCATCCCAAAGATCCCGGAGGCAAGCATAAAGAAACTCGTCAGGAAAGAGTAGATGCCGAGGGGGGCGGTCAGATATTCCATGGAAACGCCGATGCTCTGGAAAAAGTCACTGGAACCCAGGGTTTCATAGAGCGGATTTGCGGAGGATTCCGCGCCGTTGAGCAGGCTGTAATAGACTGGTATCATCAGGAAAATGCACGCGGCCAGCGCGATCGCCCAGGTGAAAATGTACTTCGCGTGATTTCTGATCTCATATTTGAAGATGACCATACCGCTCCCGCCCCCTATTCGTAGTAGTGCAGGAAGATCTCTTCCAGCAAGGGCTCCTCCAGCAGTACGTCCTCCAAGGGGAGGCTGTGCAGCTTATCCATCACAGACGCGATATTCCCGTTATACATAAAAGAGGCGGAGGTCTGATTGGCGTTTTCCTTGTAATCCGCGATTCCCGCAAGATCGAAGAATCCGTTGGGGATCGCCGACTTTGCCGTAACGGAAACCTTTTTATAGCCGCTCTCCCGCAGCTCTTTGATAGACTGGATGCCCACGAGCCGGCCGTCCTTCAAGATGGCCGCGCGGTCACAGAGCCGCTGTACCTCGCTGAGAACATGGGAGGACAAGAAGATCGTTGTACCCCGGCGGTTTTCTTCCTCCAGCAGTTCATAAAACGCCTGCTGGATCAAAGGGTCAAGGCCGCTGGTCGGCTCGTCCATGATAACCAGCTTGGGGCGCGTGATCAGAGCGGAAACAATGCCGACTTTCTTCCTGTTCCCCAGGGACAGGTCGGAGATCCTGCGGTATAGATCCAGATCGAGCCGCGCCGCCAGATCATTCACCCTTGACCAGCAATCCATGCCGTAAAGATCGGCGGTGTACTGCAAGAGCTGGTGGACCTTCATGTTCTCATAGTAGCTGTCCTCGCTGGGAAGATAGCCCACGTTTTTGGCGATCTCGCTGGCCTGGGTCTGACAGTCCAGGCCAAAGATCGCGGCGCTGCCCCCGGTGGGGCGGATCAGTCCCATCAATGTGCGGATGGTCGTAGATTTCCCCGCGCCGTTGGGCCCGATAAAGCCGAAAATTTCCCCGGCGTTGACGGAAAAGGTGAGATCGCTGATGCCCCGGTGCTTTCCATAGCTTTTCGTCAACCCGTTCAAAGCGATGATCTGCTCGTTCATAACAGATATTCCTCCTTGTAAAAGTTGCGGCGGATCGCCGCGATCATTTTTTGAAACTCCTCTACCAGCAAGTCGTATTCCGTGCGTTCCTCACTGCGGCAGCGGGCGGCGTAGCCCTCCGCCATCAGCATCAGGATTTGAAACACCGTTTCAGCGTCATTGGGATTTTTGAATTTCGCGGCATCGTTCTTTTTCAAAATAAGGTCACTTCTGAATCTGCCTGTTTCCTCCCGGAAGGCCGCAAGCGTGTCGTTGGCCTCTGCCGCCGTCTCCGACCATGCGCTTGCGATAAATTGAGAGATATACGGGTTCTTCTTCAAAATTTCCGCCTCCGTAAGACTGGATGCCAGAACTCTGTCAAACAAGTCCGAATCCTCTCCAAACGCGCTTTGCTGGAAAGAATCCGTGATGATTTTTCCAGCGTAGTCAAGAAGATACCCATACAGCTGCTTTTTGCTGCCGAAGTATTGGAAAACGGATGCCTTTGAGATATGCGCCGCCACCGCGACGTCATTGATGGAGGCTTTGTCATACCCATGCTTGCCGAAGCATTGGAGGGCGGCGTTGATGATCTGGACTTGCTTTTGCTCACTGAGCGCAAAAAATTTCTCCAATATGGTCACATCCTCTCGATAACCGAATCGGTCACTATCTGCATTGTATCATGAATAACCGAATCGGTCAATAGGGGTTTGCAATATTTCAGTGATTTATTAAAACGGGCCGGACAATGATTCGCCCACCCCTTCGGTGTCTGGACATGAAAAAGCGCCGCAGACTTTTTTGAGATCTGCGGCGCCATAGAAGAATTTTATTGAAAATGAGAATTAAATTTTTACGCGGTTGCCCGATCCAAGGAAACTGCCCCCCATTTGCGAAACCTATTCGAGGGAAGACAAACCTCCGCGTTGTCACGTACGGAAGCAAGTCGATGCCTAGGTCAGGTACCGGACCAGCGCAGCCGGGCTCATAAAAGGCTGTCGCGTCGCACCTTGAAAATCCAATCGTATCCGTAAATCAGCGGCTGACAGGCTTAGAGCCTGCCGATGATCTCTCCGATCAGCCGCTTGAACTGTACCGCCACCCGGTCGGCGGTCTCCTGGACCTCCTTGTGATCCAGGGGCTTGCCGGACATACCGGCGGCCAGATTGGTGATGCAGGAGATGCCGCAGACCTCCAGACCCATGTGCCTTGCCGCCAGGGCCTCGCAGGCGGTGCTCATGCCTACCGCGTCGCCGCCCCAGGCCCGGCACATGCGGATCTCAGCGGGGGTCTCATAGGCGGGTCCGGTGAGCTGGACGTACACGCCCTCGTGAAGGGGGATGTCCAGCGCCGCCGCAGTCTCCTTGACAATAGAGCGCATCCGGCGGCTGTAGACCTCGCTCATATCCGGGAACCGGGGCCCCAGCTCGTCCAGATTGGGCCCGATGAGGGGGCTGGGTACGCCGGTGGTGATGTGGTCCGTCAGGAGCATGAAGCATCCGGGCTGGAAGCCGGGGTTGATGCCCCCGGCCGCGTTGGTGAGGACCAGCTTCTTTGCGCCCATGAGCCCCATGAGCCTTGTGGGCAGCACCACGTCCTGCATGGGATAGCCTTCATAGAAGTGGACCCGGCCCTGCATGATGACCACGGGAACGCCATGGACCCGTCCGAAGACGAACCGGCCCTTGTGCCCCGCCACCGTGGAGGTGGGGAAGCCCTCGATGGCCGTATACTCAAGAGTCTCCTCGATGTCGATCTCGTCGGCGTAATCGCCCAGGCCGGAGCCGAGGATCAGGGCGATCTCCGGCTGGAAGCTGGTCCTGGCCCGGACGCTCTCCAGGCACGTCTGCAATTTCCTGTATACTTCGCTCATATGTGAGTCTCCTTTCTATTTGAACGACATTCCGCTGGGGTCCAGATGGACCTTCTGAGAAAGGAAGTCCCGCAGCGCCTGATGCTGGGCGCGGTCAACGATGATACGGGTCCCCTCCTTGGAGATCAGGCCCTCGTCCAGAAATTTCTGAATGCCCCGGTTGACGCTCTTCACGCACAGCCCGCTCTCGTTGGCCAGCCGCTGGCGGCTCTCCCGGAGCAGCAGGACTCCGTCGGTGCTGTACTGCTCGTAGCGTCCCACCAGCAGCAGGGCCAGCCGGTCGGCGCCCTCCAGGAACAGCAGCACCCGGTTGTGCCGGGCCTCCTTGTTCAAGTACTCGCACACCAGCTTGGCCTCGTACCGCAGGGCCTGCATGTCGGCGTACATCCACTTTTCGAACTGGGGCCTGGGGAGCTTGACCAGGGTGCAGTCCGTGACGGCCCGGAGGGTGGTCATATAGGAGTCCAGCTCCATGATGAACTCCATGCCGCCGAAGGCGTACACCTTGTCGAAGCGCATATAGTCGTAGAGGGTCCCCAGCACCCGGTAGTCCGTGGCCTCGATGGTGCCCCGGCCCACAAAGAAGATGGTGTCTGCGGGGTCGCCTTCCCGGATGAACACATCGCCGCTTTTCAGCTCCTCCACCTGGAACATTTCCATGAGCCAGAGCGGGGCGCTGCGGAAGTAGGTCTCGAACTGCTCCTGCCGTCCCCGGTCGATGTCCCTGAGGAAGGGCAGGGCGCTGTATAAGTGCTTGATCATCCGCCGGCCTCCTCTCTCCCCGAAAGGGCTGTTATACCAGCTCCTTCAGCAGGGAATGTCCGATGGTCCCCTCCGGCATGGACACGCCGAAGTTGTCTGCGATGGTGGCGCCGATGACCGCGAAGGAGTCCGCCTCCGGCAGGGGGCCGCCCTCCGCCATCCTCTTGGACCAGGCCAGGAAGGGCACGTACTCCCGGGTGTGGTCGGTGCCCGTGTAGGTGGGGTCGTTGCCGTGGTCCGCAGTGAGGATGAGCAGATCGTCCTCACGCAGCCGCTCCAGCAGGACCCCCAGGTTCCTGTCGAACTTCTCGATCTCCCGGCCGTAGCCCTCCGCGTTCCGCCGGTGGCCCCACAGGGCGTCGAAGTCCACCAGATTGGTGAAGCACAGCCCGTGGAAATCCTTGCCGCAGAGCTCGATGGTCTGCTCCATGCCGTGGACGGAGCTGTCGGAGTGATGGGTCTCGGTGATGCCCTCGCCGCAGAAGATGTCGTTGATCTTCCCCACGCCGATGACGTCCAGCCCAGCGCCCTTCATGGCGTTCAGCGCCGTGGGACCGGTGGGCTTCAGGGCGTAGTCGTGGCGGTTGCTGGTGCGCTTGAACTCGCCCTTCTTCTTTCCCAGATAGGGCCGGGCGATGACCCGGCCTACCCGCCACTCCTCCCGGGACAGGGTGATCTCCCGGGCGATCTCGCAGCAGCGGTAGAGATTCTGGAGATCGAAGGTCTCCTCATTGCCGCAGATCTGCAGGACCGAGTCGGCGGAGGTGTAGACGATCATGGCCCCGGTCTCGATCTCCTCCTCCGCCAGCTCCTCCAGGATGGCGGTGCCGCTGGCGCTCTTGTTGCCGATGACCCGCTTGCCGCAGCGCTTCTCCAGCTCCGCGATCAGCTCCGGGGGGAACCCGGTGTCGGTGAAGGTATGGAAGGGGCTCTCGGTCTTGATGCCCATCATCTCCCAGTGCCCGGCCATGGTGTCCTTGGCGTTGCTGGCCTCGGCCATGCGCATGTAGCGCCCCAGAGGGCGCTCCACGCCGGACATCCCGCCGCCGCGGTGGAGATTCAGGAACCCCAGCTTTTGCAGGTTGGGGATGTCCAGGGTCCCCATGCGCTCCAGGATGTGTCCCAGGGTATCCACGCCCTCGTCGCCGAACTGCCGGGAATCGGGCATAGCCCCGATCCCCAGCGAGTCCAGCACGATGGCGAATACCCGCTTATATTCGCTCATATCGCTTACCTCTTTTTAGACGTTACGCCAAATTGCCCGGCCCGAACCCCAGGGGCAGAAGCTCCCGGAGGGTGAAGATCTCGTACTGCTCCCGGCTGGTAGCCAGAATGATCTGGAAGGTCTCCGGGTCGCAGAACTCCATCATCACCTGCCGGCACACGCCGCAGGGGGCGGCGTACTCGGTGAGCACGCCCTCCTTGCCGCCCACGATGCAGATGGCGTCAAAGCGCCGCTCTCCCTCGCTGACGGCCTTGAAAAACGCGGTGCGCTCGGCGCAGTTGGTAGGGCCGTAGGCGGCGTTCTCGATGTTGCAGCCGCCGTAGAGCTTTCCGTCCTTGGTCAAAAGGGCGGCGCCCACCTTGAAGTGGGAATAGGGTGTGTAGGAAAAGTTCAGCTGCTCGATGGCCAGATCGATCATTTTCTCCGCAAGCGCTTTTTCCATAGCGGTCCGCCCTCCTTAATAGCCGGAGGCGGCTTCGTTCTTCACCAGCTTGACGATCCGGCTGGTGCCCAGACGGTCCGCGCCCAGGGCCAGGAACTTCTCGGCATCGTCCAGGGAGGAGATGCCGCCCGCGGCCTTGATCTTCACCTTGGGGCCCACGTGCCTGGCGAACAGCTCCACGTCGGCGAAGGTGGCCCCGCCCTTGGAGAAGCCGGTGGAGGTCTTGATATAGTCCGCCCCGGCGTTGGTCACCAGCTCGCACATCTTGACCTTTTCCTCATCGGTGAGCAGGCAGGTCTCGATGATGACCTTCAAGACCTTGTCCCCGCAGGCGGCCTTCAGGGTGCGGATCTCGTTTTCCACCAGGTCGTACTTCCCGTCCCGCAGCCAGCCTATGTTAATGACCATGTCGATCTCCACCGCGCCGTTGGCGATGGCGTCCTTGGTCTCGAACTCCTTGACGGCGGTGGTCACATTCCCGTTGGGGAAGCCAATGACGGTACACACGGCCATCTTGTCCCCCAGGTACTCGCTGGCCTGCTTCACATAGCAGGGGGGGATGCACACGGATGCGGTGCCATATGCCACTGCGTCGTCGCAGATCTGCTTGATCTCCGCCCAGGTGGAGGGCTGGAGGAGCAGGGTGTGGTCTACATGCTTCAGGATATCCTTGTTATCCATGTTCTTGCGTTCTCCTAACTTACTTGTTGTTCTGGTCTGCCTTGACTTACTTGTTGTTCCGGTCCGCCTTGATCATGTTCCGGATGGCCTCCACGGCAACCTGGATGGCTCCGTCGGTGTCGTGGACCACGGGGTTCTCCATGCCCAGCCGCTCCCGCTCCTGGTTGGCGACCACCATGAAGCAGGACCCGCAGCGCACCTTCAGGGCGCTTGCCACCACGAACAGGGCGGCCGACTCCATCTCGCTGGCCAGACAGCCCAGACGCTTCCATGCTTCCCACTTATTGAGAAGTTCATAACTCACCGGCTTCACTTCCGGCTCATGCTGGCCGTAGAAGGAGTCCTTGCACTGGACAACGCCGGTGTGGAAATCGAAGCCCTTCCCCTTGGCGGCGGCCACCAGAGCGTTGGTGACCTCCAGGTCCGCCACGGCGGGGAACTCGATGGGGGCATACTCCCGGCTGGTGCCCTCCATGCGGATGGCGCCGGTGGCCACCACGATGTCGCCGCTCTTCACCGGGGTCTGCATCCCGCCGCAGGTGCCGATGCGGACGAAGGTGTCCGCGCCGCAGCGGACCAGCTCCTCCATGGCGATGGAGGCCGAGGGCCCGCCGATGCCGGTGGAGGTGACGCTGACCTTCACCCCGTCCAGGGTGCCGGTGTAGGTCACGTACTCCCGGTTGTCGGCCACCAGGGCGGGGCCGTCAAAGTACTGGGCGATCTTTGCCGAGCGCTTGGGGTCGCCGGGGAGGATCACGTAGCGGCCCACCTCGCCGGGAGCAACCTGGATGTGATAGAGACGGCTGGCGTCTTCAGAATAATTTTTCATCGTCTTTCACCATTCCTTCAAAAGCTTATCGCTGTCCCTTGTCGTAGGGGATGCCCTCCGCCTTGGGGGCTCTGGACTTCTTGGAGACGAAGACCAGCACCACCAGGGAGATGATGTAGGGGAACATGTTATATACGGTGCTGGGCAGATTCAGGGCGACCAGCAGGTCGATGCCGGTATACACGTTGCTCAGCGCACGGAACAGGGCGAACAGCAGGGCCGCCAGGCCGATGTTCACCGGCTTCCACTGCCCGAAGATCATGACCGCCAGGGCCAGGAAGCCGAAGCCCGCCACGCCGTTCTCGAATTTCCACTCGCTGACGCCGGCGGTGATGTAGACCAGACCGCCCAAACCGCCCAGGGCGCCGGAGATCAGCACGCCCGCGTAGCGCATCCTGTAGACGTTGATGCCCACGGAGTCCGCCGCCTGGGGATGCTCGCCGCAGGCCATGAGGCGCAGGCCGAACTTGGTCTTATACAGCACGATGTAAGAGGCGATCAGCACCAGCAGGGCGATGAGCATGAACCAGTTGAACTCAAATTTGCCGATGTTCATGAGGAACGCCTTCTTCGCCTGGCCGTACATGACCGTGGAGGACACGTTGTCCGTGCTCTCGGCCATGTTGATGGCCCGGACCAGGACCACGGCGGCGGCGGGGCCCAGCAGGTTCAGGGCCGTGCCCACCAGGGTCTGGTCGGCGTTGAATCGGATGGCCGCCACCCCCAGCAGCAGGGAGAACAGCATCCCAATGGCTACCGCCGCCAGGATGACCAGCAGGATCATGACAAGGGCGGGGGTGCCCGCGGGGAGGAACTTCATCATCAGCGCGCCGCCCAGGGCGCCCATGACCATGATGCCCTCCAGGCCGATGTTGATGACGCCGCTGTGCTCGGAGAAGCACCCGCCCAGCGCCACCAGCACCAGGACGGACGCAAAGATCAGGGTATATTGGATCAGCAGCAGCATTACGCTTTGCCTCCTTTCTTCGCCTTCTCGTCCCTCTTATCCAGCCAGCGGTTGAACCAGAGCCGGAAGAAGAGGACGAAGCCGCACAGGTAAATGATGAACGCAGAGATCAGATCGGAGATCTGGGAGCAGTACATACTCTTGTCCACGTAGGTACCGCCGCTGGTGATGTGCTGGATGAAGTAGGAGGAGAAGATGGTGCCGATGGGGTTCAGGCCCCCCAGGAACGCCGCCGCGATGCCGTTGAAGCCCATGGCGGGAACGCTGGTCTGCTGGACCATCCACTGCTCGATGCCGGTGAGGTAGTAAATTCCAGCCGCGAAGCCGGCCAGACCGCCCGCGATCATCATGGTGAGGATCACGTTGCGCTGCTCCTTCATGCCGCAGTACTTGGCGGCGTTCTTGTTGAGGCCCGTGGCCTTCAGCTCGTAGCCGAACTTGGTCTTCTCCAGGACCACCCACACCAGGATCGCCATGACGACCGCCAGGGGCAGGCCGATGGTGACGAACTCGTTGTTGGTGAACAGCTTGTCCAGGCCCAGGTTGGGAAGCAGGGCGCTCTTGTTGCCGCTGGACAGGGGGGTGGTGTAGGGCGTGGACTGCTCCTTGACGCCCACCAGGAGCATGTTCACGCAGTAGAGGGAGATCCAGTTGAGCATGATGCAGGAGATGACCTCGTTGACGTTGAAGTAGGCCTTCAGCGCGCCGGAGATGCCGCCCACCAGGGCCGCCGCAATGACGGCCACGATCAGGCACACGATCCAGGGCATTTTCAGCGCCAGGGCGCAGTACAGGCAAGCGCCCGCGCCCACCACGTACTGGCCCGCCGCGCCGATGTTGAAGAGGCCCACCTTATAGGCGAACAGCACCGACAGGGAGCACATCAGCAGGGCCGAGGCGTTGACCAGGGTGGTGCCGAAGTATTTCATCGCGGCCGCGCCGCTGGGGTAGTAGAGGAAGTTCTTCAAAATGGCCGCGATAGCGCCCGCCGCGCCGCCGGGATTGATCACCAGCAGCACGATGAAGCCCACCAGCAGGCCCAGCAGGATGCACAGCAGCGAGGCCAGGATGGTCTGGAAGCCGCTGTTGCGGAGAATGCTCTCCTTCTTTCTCAGATCCTGACTCACGATACCGACGCCTCCTTTCTCTTGGAGCCGGCCATGTAGAGACCCAGCTCCTCCACCGTGACGGTCTTGGGATCAAATTCGCCCACGATCTCGCCCTCGTACATGACCAGGATGCGGTCGGAGACGTTCATGACCTCGTCCAGCTCCAGGCTCACCAGCAGCACGCCCTTCCCGGCGTCCCGCTGGGCCACCAGCTGCTTGTGGATATACTCGATGGCGCCCACGTCCAGGCCCCGGGTGGGCTGGACGGCGATCAGGAGCTCTGGGTCCTTGTCGATCTCACGGGCGATGATGGCCTTCTGCTGGTTGCCGCCGGACATGGCCCGGGCCTTGGTGGCGGGACCCTGTCCGGAGCGGACGTCGTATTGCTCGATGAGCCGGTTGGCGTAGTCCCGGATGGCCTTCCGCTTCAGGAACCCGGCCTTGCTGGTGAACTCCGGCTCGAAGTAGCGCTGCAGGACGATGTTGTCCTCCAGGGTGTAGTCCAGGACCAGGCCGTGCTTGTGCCGGTCCTCGGGGATGTGGCTCATGCCCATAAGGGCCAGCCGCTTGCGGATGGGCATGGTGGAAATGTCGGTGCCGTTGATGGAGATGGCGCCCTCCTTGAGGGGCTCCAGACCGCTGAGCCCGTAGACGAACTCCGTCTGGCCGTTGCCATCGATGCCGGCGATGCACACGATCTCTCCCCGGCGGACCTGCATGGAGACGCCGTTCACGGCGTTGTTCTTGTGGCGCTTGGAGGCCACGGTCATGCCCTTGATATCCAGCACCACGTCCCCGGGCTGGGAGGGCTTCTTCTCCACCACGAAGTTGACGTCCCGGCCCACCATCATGGCGGACAGGCTCTCGGGGGTGGCGTCCTTGATGTCCACGGTGCCGATGTACTTGCCCTTGCGCAGGACGCTGCACCGGTCCGCCACCTCCATGATCTCCGCCAGCTTGTGGGTGATGAACAGGATGCTCTTGCCCTCCGCCGCCAGATTCTTCATGATGCCCATGAGCTCATGGATCTCCTGGGGGGTCAGAACGGCGGTGGGTTCGTCGAAGATCAAAATTTCGTTGTCCCGGTAGAGCATTTTGAGGATCTCCGTGCGCTGCTGCATACCCACGGTGATGTCCTCGATGAGAGCGTCCGGGTCCACCGCCAGGCCGTACTTCTCAGAAAGGGCCAAGACCTTCTTCCGGGCCTCGTCCTTCTGGAGGAAGCCGCCCTTGGTGGTCTCCACGCCCAGGATGATGTTGTCCAGGACGCTGAAGCACTCCACCAGCTTGAAGTGCTGGTGGACCATGCCGATGCCCAGATCGTTGGCATCGTTGGGGTCGTTGATCTCGACCTTCTTCCCGTCCTTGCGGATCTCGCCCTCCTCCGGCTGATAGAGGCCGAAAAGCACGCTCATGAGCGTGGACTTTCCCGCGCCGTTTTCACCCAGAAGGGCGTGGATCTCGCCTTTTTTCAATTGCAGCGTGATGTTGTCGTTGGCAATAATGCCGGGGAACCGTTTGGTGATGTTCAGCATCTCGACCGCATACTCGGCCATACCTTACGCGCCTCCTTTGAATTGATGGTTGATTCAGGAATATTTTACGCCGGGACGGCTGGAAATGCCGCCCCAACGGGGCTGCGCCTGGAAAACTGGTTTAAGAACCTGTATTCACAACCGTAGCACGCCGTCTGTCCGGTCTTTTTCCCGCCATACTGCGTCGATTTCCCTTGCAATCCGTCAGGATTGCTGCGAAAAATCTCCTTGTCTGACGAGAAAAATCCTCGTCCATCCGGCATCCCCCGGTTATGAATACAGGTTCTAAGAAAGGAAGAACGATATGCCTACTCCTCACAACTCCGCCAAGCCCGGCGATTTCGCCAAGACCGTCCTCATGCCCGGCGACCCCTTACGGGCCAAATTCATCGCCGACACCTTCCTGGAGGACGCCAAGCTGGTCAACAACGTCCGGGGCATCCACGGCTATACCGGGACCTATCGGGGCGTGCCCGTCTCCGTCATGGCCTCCGGCATGGGGATGCCCTCCATCGGCATCTACTCCTATGAGCTGTTCAGCCAGTACGATGTGGACAACATCATCCGCATCGGCTCCGCCGGGGCCATCAGCCCCAAGCTGAAGCTGCGGGACGTCATCGCCGCCCAGGGGGCCTGCACCAACTCCAATTTCGCCCACCAGTACGGCCTCCCCGGCCCCTTCGCCCCCATTGCCGACTACACCCTGCTGGAGACCGCCGTGGCCGTGTCCCGCGAGCTGGGCGTGGAGATGCCCGTGGGCAACGTGCTCAGCTCCGACACCTTCTACGACGCCTCCGGCTCCACCATGAAGTGGGGCGAGATGGGCGTGCTGGCGGTGGAGATGGAGGCTGCGGCCCTCTACATGAACGCCGCCAAGCTGGGCAAGCGGGGCCTTGCCATCTTCTCCATTTCCGACAGCCTGGTCACCGGCGAGGAGCTGGACGCCGCCCAGCGCCAGACCACCTTCACCACCATGATGAAGATCGCCCTGGAGACCGCCGTAAAGATGTCGGAAAAGTAAGGGAAAGGAGCAGCAGCGATGAATATCACCTGGTTAGGCCACTCCTGCTTTATGCTGGAAGCCGATGGCTTCCGGGCCCTGCTGGACCCCTATAACGAGGTACCGGGCCTGCCCGCTATCGAAGCGGAAGCGAACGCCGTCTATTGCAGCCACGACCACTTCGACCACGCCTACACGGAGAAGGTCCGCCTGACCTCCGGTAAGGAGAATCCCTTCTCCGTTACAGAGATACAGACCTTCCACGACGATCAGGGCGGGACGCTGCGGGGGAACAACGTGATCCGCAAGTTCACCGCCGGAGGCGTCTCCGTAGCCCACTTCGGGGACCTGGGCCACCCCCTGAGCCCCGCGCAGCTGAAGGCGCTGGGGCCCTGCGACGCCGTTCTGATCCCGGTAGGGGGCTTCTACACCATTGACGCCCCAACTGCCAAGGCCGTGGCGGAGGCCGTTGGCGCGCCGGTGGTGGTCCCCATGCACTACCGGAACGGCCCGGTGGGCTTCGACGTGCTGGGAACCCTGGAAGATTTTACCAGCCTGTATCCCACAGAGCGGGTGAAGCGGTACGGCAGCACCCTGACCCTGGAGAAGGGCATGGCCCCCCAGGTCGCCGTACTGGATATCCGTAAGTGACCGGCAGAGATCCTGCATAAACGCCAAACGGCGTTTTTGAAACAATGTGTTTCAAAAACGCCGTTTTCTTATCATCTATTACACAACTCAAGCCGCGGGCAGCTCATTCAGGGACTTGAAGGTATACCCCATAGCCTCCCATTTGCACAGAAGCTCGTCCAATATCTCCGCGTTGGTCCGTGAGGTAGAGTGGAGGAGGACGATGGCCCCGTCATGGATACGGGGGAGCAGCTTTGCGTAGGCCTGCTCCGGGGAGGGCTGCTTGTCGGTATTCCAGTCCACGTAGGCCAGGCTCCAGAAGATAGTCTTGTACCCCAGCGCCTGGGCCTGCTTCAGATTTTCCTCGCTGTATTTTCCCTGAGGCGGGCGGTAAAAATGGGAGAGGGGCTTGCCGGTGGTCTGCTGGTAGAGGTCCGCCAGGGTGTCCAGCTCCTTCCGGAAGGCCTCCTGCTGGGAGATGCTGGACATATCCGGATGGTGGAAGGTGTGGTTGCCCACCACGTGACCCTCGGCGGCCATGCGCCGCACGACGTCCGGCGCGGATTCGATCATGTGGCCCACCACGAAGAAGGCGGCGGGGGCATTGTGTTTTTTCAGCGCGTCCAATATCTGCATGGTGTTTCCGTTTTCATAGCCGCAGTCGAAGGTCAGATAGATCACTTTCTGCGAAGTATCTCCCAAATAATACGCATCGTATTTTTTCAGCTCCGCCGGGGAGGCGTTGCCGGAGGGGGCCTGGCCCTCGGTAGAGAAGGAGAGGCCCCAGTCTCCGCCGGAGGCGGGGACGGCGGCAGGCGCGGCGGCGGGGAGCGCCTCGCCTCCGTTCCACAGGGCGAGGGCCGCGGCGGCGGCCAGCACGGCGTATACCACGCGGTAATCGCACTCCACGGAGAAGACCCGGACCTTCCACAGCTTGCCCTCGTCCTTCTGGGCCTTGCTGGTGAGGAAAATCACCGCGCCCAGGACGGCGGCCGCCGCGATGCACCCGGCCATCACCAGGATGCCCCAGCGCTCGGAGGCGGCGGAGGCTCCCCGCAGCCATACGCTGAACATGGTCCCGGCCAGCGCGACGGTGCTCAGGGCGCACTCGTGCTGGTAGAGCAGGTACACCAGCGCCAGCACCGCCGCGATGGGAACCAGGGTGCACATGACGGCGACGCCGGTATTGACGCCCGGGGGGAAGAAGGTGATGATAAAGCCGGACACCGCGAAGAACGCGCCCACGCAGGCCGCCCAGACGGAGATCCGCCGCACCTTCCGGTCCTGCCGCTTGAGATACGCGCCCGCGGCCCCGAGGACCAGCGCCGCCAGGCCCAGCCACATGAGGACCTGCAGGGCCGTGAACCACTTCAGCCCGGTGGAGAGGGCGCTGCCCGCCCAGATGCGGTAGGTCAGAAACAGCCAGCACTCGGCGGCCAGTCCCAGCAGGAACACATAATACACGCGGTTCAGGGTCCGGTTCTCCGTTCTCTCCCGTTCCACGTTCTTCTGGCTGATGGATTTTTTTCTTGTAGATGACATGTATGCAAACCTCCAACGGATTTTCAAGCGGGCGGAAATTCCTGCCAGCAGACAGGACGCTGAATCATTCTAGCAGATTTCCGCCGCTTTTGCAAGAGAAAAAGTTGTTTTTGTAAAAATGCCCGGAAACAACGGGGATCGCGGGGGTACGGGGGCTCAGTTCACCTGGCGGCGGCGGGAGAGGTTGATGGTGCCCTCCTGCATGTCGGTGATCATGTCCAGGCTCCGGCCCGTGCCCTCGGCCACGCAGGCGATGGCGTTCTCCGCCACGGAGGTGGCGATGCCGGTGCGGGAGGTGATGAGCTTGTCGAAGCCGTAGACCATGCTGCCGCCGCCGGTCATCATGATGCCGTTGGTGGACACGTCCGCCACCAGCTCCGGCGGCGTGCGCTCCAGCACGGCGTGGATGCTCTCCAGGATGGCCTCCGCAGGCTCCTCGAAAGCCTCCCGCATCTCCTCGGAGGAGACGGTGACCGTCTTGGGCAGGCCCGTCAGCAGGCACCGGCCCTTCACATCCATGAAGGTCTCCTCCTCCCTGGGGTAGACGCAGCCCACGGAGATCTTCATTTTCTCCGCCGTGCCCTCGCCTACCAGGATGTTGTGCTTACGGCGCATATACTTGACCACGGCCTCGTTGAACTGGTCCCCGGCCACCTTGATGGAGGAGGACTCCACCACGCCGCCCAGGGAGATGACGGCGATGTCCGCCGTGCCGCCGCCGATGTCCACTACCATGTGCCCGTCAGGCTTGGTGATGTCGATGCCCGCGCCGATGGCCGCGGCCACGGGCTCCTCGATCAGATGCACCCGGCGGCATCCGGACTGGATGCCCGCGTCCACCACGGCGCGCTCCTCGACCTCGGTGATGCCCGAGGGCACGCAGATGATCACCCGGGGCTTGAAGACCATGAAGCCCGCCACCTTGCGGAGAAATTCCTTGAGCATACGCTCCGTCATGTCGTAGTCGGAGATAACGCCCTCCCGCAGGGGCCGGATGGCGACGATGTTGCCGGGGGTGCGGCCCAGCATCTGGCGGGCGGCCTCGCCCACCTTCAGCAGCTTCCCGGTGTTCTTGTCCATAGCCACCACGGAGGGCTCGTTGAGGACGATGCCCTTATTTTTCACGTATACCAATACGGAAGCGGTTCCCAGATCGATGCCGATGTCTTTAGCAAATGCGCACATACTTTTCCACCTCGTCAGTTGTCCATTCTATTTTGAGCAATTTTCTTGCGAGTACTCCAAATAACTATTATACTAAGCCCGTCCAAATTTTGCAAGCTTCTGGCAAGACTTTCTTTTTTAAATTTTACCAAAATCTTCCGGCGCGGTCCCCGTATTCTCGGTTTTCCTCCGTCCCCCGGCCAGCGCGGCGCATACGACCCCCGCCGCGCCCGCCTCCATCAGCGCCCCGGCGGCGGACGCCATGGTGCTTCCGGTGGTGCACACGTCATCGATGAGCAGGAACCGGCGGCCCCGGACGCGGTCCGGACGGGGGACGGCGTAGACGTCCTTCACGTTCCGCTTCCGGGCCGCGGGATCGTCCAAAGAGGACTGAGCCCGGGTGTGGCGCACCTTCCGAAGGGTGGGCTCCGCGCGGACGCCCCAGGTCTTCGCCGCCGCCCCGGCCAAAAGCCGGGCCTGATCGAAGCCGCGTTCGAAGTTCCGCCGGGGACTCACGGGAACGAAGGTCACCGCGTCAAACGCCCCGCCCAGCTGCTCGGCGGCAGTCTGGGCGACGTACCGGGCAAAGACCCTGGCCCGCCAGGACTTCTTTCCGAATTTCAGGGCGCGGACACCTTCCCGAACCATGTCCTCATAGTAGAGGGCAATGGCGCAGGGAAACCCCTCCTCGCCGATGGCGGACAGGATCTGCCCCTCCTCCCGATAAGGGAGCCCCTTCTCACAGTTCTCGCAAACGTCCCCCGACGTCTCCAGAAGCTTTCCGCAGAAGGCGCACTTCGGCGGAAAGAGGAGGTCCAGGAGGGCGGTGCGGCACTTTCCCAGCAGGCCGTCCATCATTTCTGCTTCCTGCGGGGGTAGGGACGGGGTTCGTCGGTCAGACCAAGAAGATAATCTACACTCGTCTGATAAAAATCAGCCAGGCGAGCCAGCAGCTCATCAGGCCATTGCTGCTTCCCGGTTTCCAAATAGCTGTATTTGCGTTGCGTGATACCGATCGCTTCAGCAATCTCTTCTTGCGTAAGATCGCTATCGGTACGTAGGTCTTTGATTCTTATTTTCATCTCAATCACCCGTGCTTAGGATAACCTAGATGAAAATTGTCTAGTTTGCGGTAGATAAATTTTATCTGAATGCGACTGAAGACATCACGCCCCATAAGCGGCGTTTACATGGGGTAAAAAATAGACACAAAAAATCTAGAAACAGCAATAGGTTTCGTCTAATGCCTGTCATTTGGCTCCGCCCAATGACAGGCATTAGACGCACACGCCGCCCAAATTTTTTTTAATGCTTTTTCCCTCGAAAAAGTATCAGCTGCTCTCCTTGCGCATCAGCTTCCAGGAGATCGTCTGTGACTCTACCGCCCTGCCCTCCATACGATCCAGCAGAAGGCTGGCGGCCAGGCGGCCCATCCTGTGCGTCTCGTGGAACAGCGAGGTGATCCGCACAGGACACAAGTCGCTGTAATAGCTGTTGTCGAAACTGGCCACCGCCACATCCTCCGGGACCCGCCTCTTCTTCTCCAGGAGCAGTCGGATCAGCTTGTCGGCGATTTCATCGTTATAGCAGATTGCCGCCGTACAGCTCCTCAGGTAGGCCCGCAGAAAGTGTTCCAGCAGCTGGGTATATCCGTAGTCCAGCAGATATTTTCGCTCCTCTGTGGAGTACCAAAGGACCTGTCCGTCCGCCAGCGGCAGCCCTGCGTCCCGCATGGCGGACAAAAAGCCCAAATAACGCTGGTGCCCTTGGATGTCGTCACTTTTGAATATCCCGGCGATCCGCGTGTGCCCCCGGGTAATGAGATGCCGCGCCAGCATATATCCGCCGCCGAAGTTGTCATCCGATACGCACACCGCGCCGTCCAGTTCGCGGTAGCAGCCGTGGAGGAAGACCACAGGGATATCGGCCCGAGCCAACTTGTCATAGAGGTCCAGGTTGGGATTGTGGAGGGCTGTCTTGGTCCCCTCCACAATGAGGCCGCTCACAGGCTGGCTGAGGAGCTGCTGGAGGATCTCCCGCTCCTGGTCCAACGAGTTCCGGGTGGCAAAGAGCATGGTGGAATAGTTGCGCTGCGTGAGAAGCTTTTGTATGTCCTGAAGGACTGTTGGAAAGATGTAGTCGTCAATATAGGATGTCACGATGGCGATGCGGCCGCTTCCCCGGACCATCGTCTGGGGCCTAACCTTTGAACCGCTGCCCTGCCGCTTTTCGATGAGTCCCAGCTCCACCAGCCGCTCCAGCGCTTGGCGCACGGTCTGGCGGCTGACCTGATATCGCACGGTGAGTTCCTTTTCCGTAGGCAGCTTGTCCGGAAAAGCACCCTGTACGATCTCCGCTTGAAGAGCGGCAGCCAGCTGTAAATATTTGAAGGACATATTTCCCCTCCCCAAAGGATGATATTGAGCGCGTGCGCGCTAAAACAATACAAATTATAGGAAAATCCTGGTATATTCCTCGCGTGGGTCGTTTTATGTTAGCCGTTTTTCTATTTCAATTATATCAATTTTTGTTATTAAGTCAAGAATATATCATATATTTTTCGTGTTGTACTTAAAAATATTTTATTTAAAAATTTGTACTGTGTGATCTATAGAAATCTACAATTTACATCCAAAACAGCTTGTGCTCAGAAAAAATATCTGCTAGGATAAAAGCGCAAGATGAAGAAAAGGAAGGAGAGGATGGATATGTTTGTGGAACTTCCCAGAACGATGAAGGCCTTGGTCGCCTACGGCCCGTCGGACTACCGGCTGGAAGAGGCCTGGCCCGTACCGGAATGCGGCCCCCGGGACATCATCATCCGCACGGAGGGCTGCGGTATTTGCACCAGCGACTTGAAATGCCTCCACGGCGCACCCCAGTATTGGGGGGACGGCAGCCAGCCCGCCTGGGTGGAGGCCCCGTTCATTCCCGGTCACGAGTTCCTGGGCCATGTGGCCGCCGTGGGCAGCCAGGTGGAGGGCTACGCCGTGGGCGACCGGATCACCTGCGACCAGATCGCTCCCTGCGGCCAGTGCCGCTTCTGCCGGAACGGCCAGTACTGGATGTGCCAGCCCCACCGGATGTACGGCTATTTCCGGGACTACTGCGGGGCTATGGCGGAGTACATGCGGATCCGGACGGATCACGCGGTGATCTCCCGGGTCCCCGAGGAGCTGCCCCTGTCCAGCGCCCTGCTGATCGAGCCCTATGCCTGCGCCAAGCACGCGGTGGACCGGGCGGAGATCACCGGCGGGGACATCGTTGTCCTTGCGGGAGCCGGAACCCTGGGGCTGGGGATGACCGCCTGCGCGCGGCTGGCGAACCCCCGGGAGCTGATCGTGCTGGACATGCGGGACGATCGCCTGGAAAAGGCCCGGGAGTTCGGTGCGACCCGAACCTGGAATCCCGGAAAAACGGACGTGGTCAAGGAGATCATGGCGCTGACCGAAGGGTATGGCTGTGATATCTACATCGAGGCCACAGGGCATCCCGCGGCGGTGGTCCAGGGAATGCAGATGATCCGCAAGCTGGGCACCTTCGTGGAATTCTCTGTGTTCGCCCAGCCTACCACCCTGGACTGGTCCATCATCGGGGACCGGAAGGAGCTGGATGTCCGGGGCGCCCATATTTCCCCTCACACCTATCCCTTTGTCATCGAGAACATGACCAGCGGGCGACTGAAAACCGAGGGCGTGGTGACCAGGACCTTCCCCCTGGACCAGTGGGAGGCCGCCTTCCGCTGCGCCTCCGGCGAGGAGGGGGACATCAAGGTTGCATTCTGGTTCTAAGGGCACGTGATTTCCGTGGCAGTTTCTTTGGTGCTTGTGTCCCTGGCCGCTGCATCTAGGCTTGATAGTACCTGACTGTTATGGCAAGGAATGTCTATTGCCCCAGCTTCGAGGGAATCATACGCTTGCCATATCTTCAACGAAAGGAGAATGATGAAGGCCTTCCCTTTCAGGATGGTCTTCAAGATACGTGATATGATGAAGAGGGCTATATGTGGAATAATTGCTTTGACAATATGCCTGTCTCTCGCAGCTTGCGGGAAAGATACCTTGCGCATGTCTGCCGGAGAAATTGTGGATAACGTAGTATACAACGAATCTATGGTCGGCGTAAGCGGAACGCTGAATAAGCATTTCAGACCACAGGTAACATTTGATAACAACGCTCCGGACAAGGATAAATATATGACGAATAATGTACACTCGGGCCTTGCACCGCAACTGAACGTCAACATCACAGAAGGCGCTTACTGCGAGGCGTTTGTAGATGTCAACGGAACAGAATACGCCCGGGCAGCAGTGGCGGCGCTCGTGTTTGAAAATGCTCAAGCTGCAGAGGAAGCGCTGGCGACCATAGAACAGAACTTAAACTTGTCGTCCAACGAAGATGGGACCTGCGACCTTGAGTATGGAAAAGTCTCCATCAAAAAGAATGCAATTTTTGTCGTAGCAGCATATGAAAATAATACCCAGCTGGAACTTACACGGGTCTTCAACAATAATAACTATATTTACTGAGATCGGTGTGTATCTCACTAAATATCAAAAAACGAAGGAGGAATAACCCCTATGAAAGCGAAAAAAGCGATGTCCGTATGGCTGGCAGTTACATTGATTGTCACGCTGCTTATGTTTGTAGTATCCACCATCACGGAAACCAACTGGAACAGGGTAGAGGTAAAGACCGGCGTTACCCTGAATGAATGCGGAGATACTGTGAAGTACAAGGCATATATCCCCAAATCTGCCTCGCCAGAAAATCCCGCGCCGCTGGTGATCTATGCCCACGGCGGGAGTGACGGAATCAGCATTCAGACAGCTTACTGCATTGAACTGTCGCGGCGCGGGTATGCGGTCGTTACATGGGATGCCAGCGGTGCTGTGGAATCGGAAAACAGCGCTTCCAAAACTGAACTGCACCCCATTTGTTAGACAGTATGGTATACTACTAACAAGTGGGGTGA
>OFFZ01000573.1_pt1 | contig 21971 bp, 16 predicted proteins | sample 1521631 | NCBI WGS metagenome assembly OFFZ01 (sample SAMEA3504102, study PRJEB24116) | mouse gut metagenome | biome: mouse gut; feature: mouse-associated habitat; material: faeces | place: Denmark | collected 2011 | reverse complement strand
CACCTTGATATGGATGTATACGAACCTACCCTATTTGTATTAGATAAAATTTATGATAGATTAGTTAAAGGAGGAATAATAATGATTGATGATTATAACTTTGTTTCGGGGGCAACAAGAGCTGTTGATAAATTTTTATCAAGTCATCAATATTTAACTATTGAAAAACTTTCAATTTGCCATACTCCTTCATTCATTATCAAGCCTAATTAATAAAAGGTATTGAGTAATTAAGATAACCTGAAAAGGCTATAAAGCTTGTGATATCAATGAAAAGTAAATATGCGTATCGTCCGGAATCTCCGATAAAAGGGGAAATTGATGAAAACTGTTTTGAAGCCCGAAGAATCAGAGGTGTCCAAGGTCGTGGTGCGGGGGGAACTCCCTTGTTTTTGTTTTGTTCAAAAGAAATGATCGCATCGACAAAAGAAGGCTGTCTACCTGCTTGTTTTTACCATGCTCAGAGAGCGCCCTCTCGGTTGATCAAGACCCATTGTTGAATGCAAAACGGCAGTTTCAGGAGAAAGTTATGATTCTGGTAATGGGAGGAGCCGGGTACATCGGCTCTCATACGACAAAGCATTTGCTTGATAGCGGCTGCGAGGTGGTTGTGGCGGATAATCTGGTTTATGGGCATCGCCAGGCGGTTGATGCCCGGGCCAGGTTTTGTCATGCGGATTTGCTGGACATATTTTCCCTGCAAACATTGTTTGCAACGTATCATATTGATGCCGTTGTCCATTTTGCCGCATTCGCTTACGTTGGCGAAAGCATGGCCGATCCGGCAAAATACTATGCCAATAATGTGGTTGGCACGATCAATTTGCTGAATGTCATGCAGGCTTTCAGAGTTGAAAAAATAGTCTTTTCCAGCACCTGCGCGACGTACGGCGAGCCGCTCCATACCCCGATCGATGAGCGGCATCCGCAACTGCCGATTAATCCTTATGGCCGCAGCAAGCTGGCAGTTGAGCAGATACTTGAGGATTACCGACGCGCGTATGGTCTGAAGTACATCGCCTTGCGGTATTTCAATGCGGCCGGATGTTCGGCCGATGCCAGCATGGGCGAAAGCCATACCCCGGAAACCCATTTGATACCCCTTGTTTTGAAGGCCATTACCGGTGAGCGGGATGTCGTCAAGATTTTTGGAACGGATTACGATACTCCCGACGGCACCTGCATCCGTGATTATATTCATGTTGAGGATTTGGCGCTGGCGCACAGACTGGCGCTGGAAAAGCTGGACAGCTTCAGCGGATGCCTCAATCTGGGTGCTGGTGTCGGAACTTCGGTCAGGGAGGTTATTGTTGCGGCCGAAAATGTCAGCGGTCAAAAATGCCCTGTAGAGTACGCCCCGCGCCGCGAGGGCGATCCGGCCAAACTGTTTGCCGATAAGCGCAAGGCAGAAGAAATTCTGGGGTGGAAGCCGAGATATACCGACATGGAAGATATAATCCGCACTGCCTGGAACTGGGAAAAAAGCAGAAAATTTTAGACCAGGGCAAAAAAACGCTTTGCCGAAGAGTTCGGCGTGCCATTCCCGCGCCACATCTTCAAAGGATTTGCGGGCCGCTTCCTCATCGTCGGGGACGCCCCCTGTGCCGTTCTACAGTTTGCATGTATTCCCGCGCGACAGCTCGCTGCGGATTTTTTCGATGAGCGCGGAAGCCTGCGGGCTGAGATGCTTGTGACGGCGCATGAGGATGCCGCAGCGCACGATGGGCAGCACGCCGTCCAGCGGGTAGGACACAATGTCGTCCCAGGCCGTGCCGTAAGAGCTGGCCATGAGGCACATTTCGTCCATGACGGCCACGCCCAGCCCCTGTTTCACATAGCGCAGCATGAGATGGTAATTGTTGACGCTGAGCACGATGTTCAGCGGATGCGGCAGAGAGCGCAGGGTGGTGTCAAAATAGGGGTCGCCGCTTTCTTCCATGTTTTCGGCGAGAAAGGAAATAAAGGGCAGATCGGCGATATCCTCCGCCGTGGGGTGTTCGGGCAGGCGGTAGTCATTGTCGCGCGGGGCAATGAGCAGCGGACGGGAGGTAAAGAGTTCCTCCAGATCGCAGTTCGGCGCTTCGGCGGTCATGCCCGTGAGGCCGAAATCCACGCGGGAACTCGCCACATCGTCCACCACCTCATAGGTCAGCGCGCGGCGAACCTTGATGCGCACTTCAGGGTGCGTCTTGCGGAATACGGAGATGAGGCCCACCACCTGCGCGGAGAAGGGCAGATTGCTGGAAATGCTCACCGTGCCGCGCAGAATGCCGGAAGGCGAGCTGATATCCGACTTCATGCCCCGCAGCAGCTCAAAGGTGGAAATGGTCCATTCCAGAAGGCGCTGCCCTTCCGGCGTAATGTGCAGGCTTTTCCTGTAGCGGTCGAACAGAACGGTGTTCAGCGCCTGTTCCAACTGCCGGATTTGCCAGCTGATGGTGGAGGGGTTACGGTTCATGAAGTGTGCCGCCTTGCGGACACTGCCGGTTTGCGCTGTGTAGTAGAAGCCGCGTAATTGCTGAAAAAAATCTCCGCTGAGTTCTTCAATCATGACGCTCTCCCTGCCCCGTATCGTCCCTTGGCGGCGGGTATACCTTCCGCCGGGCGCGGCTTGCCGGTAAGGCACGAAAATTGCTCGCTTTACGGCGCGGCCAAACCGCGATTTGCTCGCAATTTTCGGGACTGCTGAGCTTGCCAGCAATCCGTGTTTGATTTCATCAAACAATAAATAAATCCTTTTGATTTGACAACACAGGTGCGTATAGAGATTATTTTCACAACAGGAGGATATTATGGCTCGTATTTCTTTCAAATCTTTGGCGGCATGTATACTGACCCTCGGCCTGTGCGTTCCGGCCCACGCGGCGGAAGTGGAAATTCAGGCGGGCATCTTCGGCGGCACGCTCTATCAGATGAGCTATGCCCTGACGGAAATTCTCAAGGCGTACGCGCCCGAGATCAAGGCCACGGCCGTGGAAACCAACGGTACCGGCATGGGCATCACCAAGGCTTCGCAGGCGCCGGAACGCCGCATCGTGGCGGGGACGCTGATTCCCGTAATGGAGGCCCGCGCGGGCGTGCCCCCGTACAAGAAGGCGTTCACCGGGCTGAAGCTCATCGGCAACATGAGCGAAAATGTACAGACGCTCATCACCTTCACCCCGGAAATCAAGACGATTGACGATCTGAAGGGCAAGAGGGTCGGCCTTGGGCCCAAGCCCACGGTGCTTGGTCATAACCATGCCTCCATCGTGAGCGCGGCCAGTTCGGACCCCAAGTCCATCAAATTCGAATACATGAACTGGGGCAGCATGCGTGACGCCATGCTCGACGGCTCCATCGACGCCATGATTCTGTGCGCCAGCACCCGGCAGACCCCGCCCTGGGTTCCTGTCGCCGTGTACGGAGAACTGGTCGCCTCGCGCGGCAACCCGCAGTTTATCAACATTCCGGCTGAAGCGGTAGACAAGGCCTCCGCTTCTGACAAGGTGGTGTACGAAGTCAAAGCCGTGCCCGCCGGGGCCATTGCCGCCAACGTCCCCCCCGCGGATGTGCCGGCCTGGCGTGAATTGCTCGGCATTTACGCCTTTGATGAACTGGACGATGACACCGCCTACACCATCGCCAAGGTGCTGTATGAGCATTGCGGCGACATGGCGACCTATTCCGCCGCCGCCAAGGGCGTGTGGCCCGAACTTGTCGTTCCCACCGTGCCCGATGACATGGTGCATCCCGGCGCTCTGCGCTTCTACAAGGAAAAGGGGCTGCGCTAGCGTTCCCCCGCGCGCCGGGCGCGTTTTCTCCAGGCCCGGCGCGCATCACTTCTTCCCCTTGAAATGTTGGAGGGCGTTCCGCCCCCATTTCCCCGGCAGAGCGCGGAGCGGCGTCCCGCGCGGGATGAAAGGTCGGGGGTCTGATTCCGCGCCCTCCGTCCGCATCCGCACAAGAGAGGAATTCATGGAAACGGCGAAAACAAACGTGGTACGCATGCTTATGGTGGGCGTGGCCCTGCTTATGGCGCTGTACCATCTGGTATATACCCAGTGGATGCTCATCGGCCCCATCCAGCACCAGAACCTGCATTACATGATGGCCCTGGTACTGGTGTTTCTGTGGGCTTTTACCAAGCAAAAGACGACGTTCGGCAGGGCGGTGGTGGTTGTGCTCATCGGCCTGTCCATTTACGCCACGGCCTACATGTTTCTGAACTACAGCGGCCTGCAGGAAGAACGCGGCCCCATGCTTGACCTCACGGGGCAGGACATGTTCGTGGGCGTGCTGCTGGTGGGGCTGGGCATTGAGGCTTCCCGCCGCTCCTTCGGCTGGGTGTTCCCCATCGTGGCCATGTGCTTTATCGCCTATGCCGTGTTCGGGCATAATCTGCCCGGCCCGCTGCAATCCCCCAATATCGGAATAGACGAGCTGCTTGTCAGCTACGGGCTGGATCTGTCCGGCGGCATTTACGGCCAGGTGCTCGGCATCAGCGCCAATTACATTTTTCTGTTCGTGCTGTTCGGCAGTCTGCTGGGCGCCACCGGGGCCTCGCGCTTCTTCAATCAGGTAGGCATGCTCACCGGCAGCAGGCTGGACGGCGGCCCGGCCATTACCGCCGTGGTGTCCAGCGCGCTTATGGGTTCGGTCACGGGCAGCGTCATGGCCAACGTGGCGGCCACCGGGGCCTTTACCATTCCGCTGATGAAGAAGGTGGGCTACAAGCCCTATCAGGCCGGGGCCATTGAGGCCGCCGCGTCTTCGGGCGGACAGATCATGCCGCCCGTCATGGGGGCCACCGCCTTTGTCATGGCCGAACTGGCCGAAGTGCCCTATGTCACGGTTATGGCGGCGGCGCTTATTCCGTCCATCCTTTATTTCCTCTCCGTAGGGCTGTATGCCCAGCTTCAGGCCAAGCGCCTGGGTATCCGGATGACCCCGGAGGACATCGAAAATTTTTCCCTGCGCGCCTTTCTGCACGACGCCCCCATTTTTGTACTGCCCCTGCTGGCCATCATCGCCCTGCTGGTCATGGGCTACAGCCCCATGTTCACGATTTTCTGGGCCATGATGCTGCTGCTCGTGCTCAACCTTATCGACATCGTCACCACGAAAAAGTACGATCAGCTTAAAAAGGTGCTTCCGGCCTTTATCGACGGTGCCGTCACCGGGGCCAAGATCGGCGTCACCTGCGCCGTGCTCGGCCCGATCATGACCACCGTGACCAAGACCCTGCTGGGCATCAAGATTCCCCAGCTCATTGTCATGTGGTCCGGCGGCAGTATTCCTCTGGCCCTGTTCATCACCATGTGCGTATGCCTGGTGCTGGGCATGGGCGTGCCCACGCTGGCGGCCTATCTGCTCGTTTCCATGGTGGGCATTCCGGTGCTGGTCAACATGGGCGTCCCCCCCTTCGCGGCCCACATGTTTGTGTTCGTGTTCGCCTGTTTCTCCTGCCTGACCCCGCCCATCGCCATTGCGGCGCTGCCCGCGGCGGGCATAGCGGAGTCATCCTACATGCGCACCGCTCTGGAAGCCTCCATGGTCGGGGCGGTGGGCTTCGCCATTCCTTATCTGGTGGTGGGACGCCCGGCGCTCATGCTCGGCCAGGGGCCGCTGGCGGAAACCCTTGCGGTTACCGTGGTGGGCGCGTTCACCGTGTTCGCCTTCTGCATGATGATTACAGGCTACGGGCTGCGCGCGCTCCAGGTCGCGGAGAGGGTGGGCCTCGGCCTTGTCGTCGTGCTGTGCGGATTCTGGATCGGAATGGGCAATCTTAAGCTGCTTCTTTCCGGGATATGCCTTTTCGCCGGGCTCATTATTCTCCAGCTCCGGGGACGCGCGCGTCTGTCCGTCTGAGCCTGTTCAATTTGCGTCAGGTTTCCCCATGTCCCGCACAGGAGGGAAACCGGCCATAAAACCATAAAGGATAGTTTGATGAAAGTTTCGACGCATCCGCTCGGCACGCTGATTGAAACCGACGTGCTCGTGATAGGTTCCGGCGCTTCCGGCTGCGGCGCGGCCATCGGCGCGAAGGAGCAGGGTCTTGATGTCGTGCTCATGGACAAGGGCAAACTGGAAAGTTCCGGCTGCATCGGCGGCGGCAACGACCATTATATGGCCATCATGGACGAAAAGGACACGCCGTTCGATTCCGCGGATGATCTGGTCAAGTTTTACGCCAAGCCCCTGAACGGCTGGACGCCCGCCATGCTGACCAGCGGCTGGTACAATCACATGCGGTCCATCCTCGGCATGCTGGAAAAGGGCGGCGTGGATTTCGGCAAAAGCTCCGACGGCCGTTATCACCGCACCCAGGGCTTCGGCCAGCCCGGCACATGGTGGTGTCACATCGCCAACGGCATGACCATCAAGCGCGTCATGGCCCGCATCGTGCGCGATCGCGGCGTGAACGTGCTGGATCGGATCATGGCGGTGAAAATTCTTACGGACGGCGGCAGAGCCTGCGGCGCTCTGAGCTGGAACGTGAGCACGGGCGAATATGTCATTGTGCGCGCCAAGACCGTGGTTTCCGCCCAGGGGCGTTCCGCCACGCGCGGTTTCAACAACTCCACGCACAACCCCTATAATGTGTGGATGTATCCCTACAACACCGGCGCGGGCGTGGTGCTGGGCTATGATGTCGGCGCGGCGGTGACGGAACTGGATACCTACCAGCGCGCCACCATGCTGCCCAAGGGCTACGGCTGCCCCGGCATGAACGGCATCAACAGCTCCGGCGCGCATGAAATCAATGCGCTGGGTGAGCGCTTCATGGGCAAATATGACCCCATGTGGGAAAACGGGGTGCGCAACAATCAGATTCAGGGCACCTTCCAGGAGCAGCTTGAAGGTTCCGGGCCTCCTTTCTATATGGACATGCGGCACGTTGATCCCGAAGTGGTGCATGAACTTCAGTATATTCTCATGCCCGGAGACAAGGCTACCTTCGGCGACTGGGCGGACTGCACGGGCACGGATTTCCAGCACAAGCTGCTGGAGGTGGAAATCGGCGAACTGATTTTCGGCGGAACCATTGCGGCCTACACCGATTTGAGAACCGTTGGAGAACTGCGGCGAATCGGCGGCCTGCTCAAACACAATTTTGCAACGCTCCGGCAGGCGAATGTGCCGCCCGGCATTTTGGAACAACAGGAAGATACGTTGCGAAAACTGGTGTGGATGATTCAGAAAATCGGCTTGGCTCTCCATGATCGTCAAAAAAATCAGGAACAGAAAAATTGAAAAACCGAAGTCATGGCAGATAGGCGATCTGGTGGATTACATCCGCCATCCTCATAACAGGAATCCACAGGAAAAAATCGAATGCGCGGGCGGGAGAAATTTTCTCTCTTCCACACATGCGGGGCAGAAAGTTGAAATGATTGCGCTTGCCAGAGAATCGGTTCACAGCGCCATGCCGATAACGCACTGGATTTTTTCCTGGCGGGAAGGCGAACAGCCAACGCGGGAACAGGTGGAGGAAGTGGTGGATATGTTTCTTGAAAAAATGGGACTTGCCGAACACCAGACCGTCTATGGACTGCACTACGACACGGACAATTATCACCTGCATATTGCGGTCAACAGAATGAATCCTGAAAGCGGAAAAGTTGTGCAGCCGCATAAGGGTTTTGACATTCGGGAGGCGCACAAAATCCTTGCGTTCATCGAACACAAACAGGGATGGGCGGCAGAGGAAAACGCTCTGTACGCCGTGCTGGAAAACGGTGAACTCGCGCGAAGGCGCATCGCCAGAGAAAGAAAACCGAAACAGCCCGCTCTGGATTTTGAACACGCCACCGGCGAAAAATCCGCGCAGCGCATCGCGCAGGAACGCGGACACGCCATCATAAAAAACGCGAAATCGTGGGCCGAGTTGCATGAGAAGCTGGCGGGAGCTGGTTTGCGTTTCGAGAAAAAAGGTTCCGGGGCCATCATCTTTGTGGGCGACATTGCGGTGAAGGCATCTTCCGTGGATCGCGCCTTCAGCATGGGAAAGCTCTGCAAGCGTTTGGGAGATTTTGAGGAAGGAACGTACCCGGATAATCCGGGAAAGATTACCCCAGAGCCGGTGAGTTCCGTCAATCGGGAAGAATGGAAAACCTATCAGGCGACATGCGTCGCAACGCCGGAAACCACGCGGAAAAAGGAAAAAGACGAGCTTGCCAGGCTGAGAGAGCGTCACGCATCCGAGCGGAAAAGAGCCTTTTCCAACCTGGCGAAGCATGGCCTGCCGGTGCTGAATATCGCCCGCCATTGCCTGATGGTGCAACAAAAACGGGAACGTCGCACTCTTCAGCGGCCCACACATCGGGCGCGCGGCGGCAAGCCGCGCTTTGAAGCCTGGTTACGGGCGCAAGGGCTGGCTCGACAGGCCGAACGTTGGCGACACCGCGCGGCCTGGGAACAGGCGAGACACACCCCGGCCGTCCCACAACGGACAGCGGAGGAAGCGGGAGCCATGCGCGAGCTTGATGATTTCAGAAAGTATGCCGAGGCGGTCAATGCGGAACGCTACCGCGTGACCTGCATCAAAATGGACGAGGATGGCAGTAAAAAGACCTTCATCCTGGACAAAAAAGGCGGCATGACCAGAGGCTTTACGCCGGAGGAAATGGCCGCCCACATGCCGGAGATGATTCGGCTCCAGCGGCGCGGCGAAAATATCTACTACACGCCGCTGTCGGATGACCGGCATCACATCCTTATTGACGACATGACCCGCGATCGCTTGAAAAAACTCCAGGAAGACGGCTTCCGGCCCGCTGTGGTGCTGGAAAGTTCACCGGGGAACTACCAATGCCTGCTGACCATTCCCAAACTGAATACGGAATTTGACCGGGACGTGGGCAATCGCATCACGGAGCGCCTGAACCGGGAGTACGGCGACAAAAAGCTGTGCGGCTGCATTCATCCGCATCGCGCGCCGGGCTTTGAGAACCGCAAGCCGAAGCATCGGCGGGAGGACGGCTCTTTCCCGCAGGTGAAGCTGTTATTCGCGGAACGCCGCGAATGCGGCAAGGCGCTGGAATTGAGCAAAGCGATTGACCGGGAATATGCCGAAGCCGCGCACAACCGGCGCGAGCGCCCGCGCGTCATCCCCAGCGGCAGGCCCGGCGATCCGGCCAGAGCCTATTACGCCCACTTCGACAATATCCGCAGACACTTGAGCATTGAGGACTATTCCCGCGTGGACGCCATGATTGCCTTGCGGATGCGCGCCAACGGCCACAGCCGGGAGGCTGTTGAAGAAACCATTCGCGCGTGTGCCCCGACCATCCGCGAAGAACAGGCACACGGGCGCAACTGGCAACGCTACGCCGAACGCACAGCGGAGTATGCCTTCGGCATGGCCGGAGACAGGGATTTGGCGAGGAACGAGCGGTATCGGGAGCTGTGGAAGAGAGTTGAAGGACGGAGCGTAAAAAGTCAGAAATGGACGATAGTACGGATGCGATAGAATCTGCCAAATCAACCTTGTGCAGTTTTTACAACTCAACGAATAGAGATGAAAACGTGATAATTGAATTTACCTCGTTATAATGCTTCAATTGGTTGTTCATCGTTCCCCAAGGGGGGGGCTTGAGTTAGCAGACAACAGTAAAATTCAAGAGAGAGAGACGGTAAACAGCCAATTGAAATATTAGGCTCTGTTATACAATCGAGTGTATAGTAAAATCCAATAAACAAAATAAGTTACGCAAGAAATCATGTATGGCTTATGACCTTAAAGTCATATTTTCTTAGGTCTGTAGACTAGATTGTATAACAGAGCCAAATATTATAAATGCACGTTATAGACATATAGTCTTACGCTGAAATGCTCATCCCAAATCACTACTGTCCGGCTAACGAAATTTTGGATGACAAAAATAATGTGTAATTACTTTTTTGCGGTTCAAAATGGTTGACAATTTTAGTCGAACAGCAGTGATTCCAAACCATTACCTTATGCTTCTGGAAGTTACTGTTCCCCCGTGAACGGGATCAGCGTCACTTCTCTTTCTTCTTCAGTTTCAGCCAGGTAGTTCCCTAGAAAGACTCCTCGCGGAATGCCTTCCACCTTGCAGTAACAGGCTATGGATTCAGTAAGTTCATTTTTGGCTGCGCAGGCTGAAAAGGGTATATCTCTCAATGTGCCTTTTGCTCCCAATACAGGATAAGCAAGCTGGCTTTTTTTCGGTACGGCTCCAAGCGGTCCCACGCCGAAGGTGGGTATGTCCGCTTCCAGCACACCAGCAGTGAAACCTGCCATTTGCCCATCTGTAGGGGCGATTTCCAGCCATAGTCCAATCATGGGATTGAGCAGCGCTCGTATATGGAAAGGAACGGACAGATTGGTTCCTGGTTTGAATCGGGCAGCCATGAGACGTGCAGCGAAGGGCTCTGGAGAGTGCCAAATTTTTACATGGTTCATGACTGGCGGAAGAATGGGAGCAGGGCCTTCTCCGCATAATACAACTGCCGTGCCGGGTTGACTTTTCCGGCGGAGAGAGAGGGCGAGTAACGTTATCATGCAAAGCACGTTTTCTGTGAACTCAGCAGGTGCTCCGGCTATTACCCAAGCCTGTACGGCGGTATCTTCAAGTACTTCAGCAAGCTGCATCCAGTCATTTTTTTGGTTGGCGAGTTCTTTCCAGTGCAGAACAGCAGTGGCAAAACCTGCCTGGCGAAGTTTGCTTTCTTCCAAGTGGGCCGAATAGTCTCCCATGACACACAGCAGGGCTTTGGGCAGGGGCATGATTATGACTCCTTTGCAATCAGGCTGGTATAGAGAGAGGAAAAACAGCGAACGGCGAAATTTCTGGGACGGAAAGCCTCTTCCAGTTCATGTGCGGCAGGGCGCATGGCGGGATTGAAGGATAGGCCGCGCAGCAGCATTTTTCCTTCAGGAGTATTGCCGATGGACAAATGCGGCGACATTTCAGTATTTCGGGCTTCCAGTGCTGTATGCCGGGCAAACGGGTGAATACCTTCGAGCAGTTCGATGATCGTGCAACAGGCGGCGAAGATATCATCGGCAAAAGACGGCGGGCTACCCTCAAGGCGTTCCGGTGATGCGTGCAAAATGCTGTAGGCCGCCAGCTCTAGGCTGGAGCGCAGACTTTGACTGATAGGGGATGAGGCGTGTCCTGGTTTCGGGAAGACTTCCGCCGTATTAAAATCGAACAGGACAAGCCTGTTGCCTTTTTCCAGCATGAGATTCGCAGGCTTGATGTCACCATGAGCTATTCCCAGCTCATGCAGCAAGGTCAACGTTCTGAACAGCTGACGCGCCAGGGGAATGGCTGCCGTTCCCAGTCCGGACGGGGACTGTCCCAGCATGGCATAAAGATTTCTGCCTGTCAGAAGTTCCATACTGAGACACAATCTGCCTTTTTCCTCATGCAGATCGAATACACGTACTACGCCGGAATGGGAAATATTGCGGGCGATGAAGAATTCTCTGGCGAGAAGACGACGGGCCACCGGATTCTGTTCATATTTTACGCGCAGTCGTTTGACCGCCACATGAGGAAAACCGTCATCATATTCAAGCCTGAGCAAGTCTCTGGCCGAATACACTTCACATAACCCGCCAGCCCCAAGCTCCTGCTCAGGTATGAAACGGATAGGTGTATTATCCCCGGATAAAAGTGAAGATCTTTCTTTACGGCATAGTCGTTCTGTATTTTGTCTTGAGAGGGATTTTTTTTTCTTGGTGCGCATATTACTCCCCCTGCGACAAAAATACGGTGATCAGGCTCACATCATCCGGCTGTGGATAATCAGCCAGAGCCTTCCGTATGCGTTCAGCACACGTATAGGCATTTCCCTGACTCATAAGAGTGTTAAGTTTTGCTTCACCAAGTATGCTGGTCAATCCGTCCGAGCACAGCAGGAGACGGTCATCGGCTTTCAGGGTGAAGTGTACTTCATCTATTTTTGTGGTGGATACGCCGATGGCATTGGTAATGATATTTCCCCGCACCATGCGGTACGCTTCCGGTCTGGTCAGCTCTCCATTGTCAATTTTTTCCTGGCGCAACGTGTGATCATGGGTACATTGATACAGAACACCATTGCGCATCAGATAACAGCGGCTGTCGCCGGACCAAAGGCAAGCTGCCTGTTCTTCATGCGTCAACAAGACAACAATGGTGCTGGCCGCAGTACCGGGCCACAGGGCGCGGGAAATCAGAAGTGTATTTGCCTCACTCAGGCAGGAACGGACATTTCGGACATGATTTTCCAGAGAGGTCGCTTCCGGAAGATCCATAAGTTTTTTTATGAGAAGCCGACTGGCATTTGCCCCGTAAGCGGTACTTCCCACGCCATCTGCCACAGCCCAGCAGCGCCGTTCCGGCCAGTTGAGAAAAGCATCCTCATTTTTTTGCCTACGTTCTCCCTGCTGCGACCATCCCCATGAGTTAAGCATGACAGAAAAGATACGGCTTTCCTTATGTGCGCGTGAATCGTTCACTGGCCTATCCTCCGCATGGTGGGAACGGTTCTTGCCCCTTTATGAGGAAAAGATGGCTGGCGAGCAGACGTCCTTTCTTTCTGGACAGAGGAGGGAGAAAGCGAGGACGGTTGATGGGGTTGTGTTTTTGCACCCCGGGGACTTAAATAGCCGTTGGCCGTCATGACGGCGGCGGCAGCGACAAACTGGGGAACAAAGCGCAGTGTTTCCTGCGGAACAGTATTTCTGCTGGCAACGGACAATTCAGCCAAACTCGTTGCGCCGCATTTGCGCAGAAAGGACTTCATGGCTCCTTCTCCACAATTGTAAGCGGCAAGGGCCAGAGGCCAGTCCTGAAAATACTCGTTGAGCCAGCGTAGATAGCGGGTTGCAGCCTCCGTAGATTTACGGGGATCGAGGCGTTCATCTTGTACAGCGTTGACTACCAGCCCGAAACGGCGTGCCGTTGCAGGCATAAGCTGCCATAAACCGACGGCCCCGACCGGTGAAACGGCTTGAGGTTCAAATGCGCTTTCAACCAGAGGAAGAGCTGCCAGTTCAGACGGCAATGCCTGTTCTTCCAGAATTGAGGAAATCATGGGAAGAAAAAGGGCTGCGCGTTCCAGAACCCGCCTGGTCACTGCCTTCTGTGTGACAGTGAGCCGATATATGTATTCCCGCATGACTTCCTGCTCTGATGGAGGAAGCCATGCGGAAACGGGAGAACATAACGCAGAGGGAATACGAGCGGAGAAGCTGCTCTGTGCGGCGAGTTTGGCATGTTCTTCTTTTGTAAACGGCATCCAAAGTGTGGCTACATCCGCCATACGTCGGGGAGGCCGGATCGTCTGCCCTCCGAAGGGAGGAAGATACTCCCGGCGAATGGTGATTGCACGGGAAGACGGCGTTTCGTTGATTTCTGGCGACATTTCGGTCACACAGCCTGTCAGAGCGACAAGCGACAGACAACTACAGATTGTCCAGCATGAGGCAAATATTTTGCCTTGGCTGATTCCCGTTTGGCGTTGAATAATTGGGGTTACGCCGTTTTTGTAGGAGACGCCGGTATATGCCATATTTTCCTTCAAGGATTTGTTCGCAGAAAAAGCCGCTTATTTTTTTAGAGTGGCTTTGCGTGTTTTGAAAATGGCATCTACAAGCATGTCAGCCGTTGCATTTTCATACATTTCATCAATAAGCTCCGAGGGGAGACATAAGACAAACTTTCCAAACTCCTCACGCGATAGGTTACATTTTTTCCAGATACGCAACGAGTCATATTGCTTGCGCGACATGCGAAGCCATGCCCATGGTTTTGTATCTTTATTGTTGTTTACTACCATACCCATTAGCTCATTGCAGAATAGCTGGTAGCGTGAAGGAACAAACCGTTGGATCAAAGGGGTTCAGCTTGTTTCTGAACTGAATCAGAAATTGAGCCCAGCTGCCATTTTGCCGTATTTCTATGAGACAGGTATTGTTTTCCTGTTTCTTGATGGTGCCAGCTTGTAGAATACGAAAGACCGCCCAATCGCCGCGCGCGTCATGGCGCTGGGATATGCCGTTAAGATCCGTCATTTCCAACCATGCGCGGCTGTGGTTGGCAGGCCATGAGAAATTGTTGCCCTGCACCATGCCGTGCCAATAGCTTACTGTTTCGTTATCCATGGCAAAGGTCACCTGTTTCATGGAAGCATCAAGCGCATACGGTTCCATCGTGAAGTTGATGCCCAGTTCCCGCCCGGATGAGAAGAACGCGCTTTGCACACGGTTGGCTCGCGTTAGTTGGGTCAGTGCTTGGGATGAGAGAGGTAGCGTCCGTCCCATGATACTGCGGAGTGTACCGTTACTGTTGGTAAATGGACGCAGATACGCGTCATAGAAGCTGTCAAGCGTGCCCCCGGCCCGGAAAAAGGAGCTGAAGGCATCGAGACTGACATCATGGTCGGTTTGACTGTTGAAAGGGTAATAGTGGCTGAGATCGCGCTCATAAAGCTGCACGACGCGTTGCCTGTAGGACTGATTGATGTAGTCCGCAGCAAGAGACAGCATACGCCGCAACGAACCTGAGGGAACGCTTTCATACCAGCCCCGTACAGGAGGAGGCAACTTTCCTGCCGCGCTTTCCAGCTCGCGCAGGGTTTCATCCTTGGTATCCGCGATTTCCAGCAGTGCCGTAAAAACACGCTGGGCAGGATCGTCGCTGCTGTGCAGCTTTGTCAGATATGTACCGGTATCAACCATAGCGTCATGCGCGGCCTTGAGTGCGGGGGCGGCATTGCCATCAGCGTCGATCAGGCTGACAAGCGGAAGAAAATACTGGCGCACCGCTCGTGCATCTTTCTGTGCTTCAGCCCGAGCCTTGGCCGTGACCGCCGCCAGCTTGTCGGCGGCACTTTGGGTGACGGCTCTGCCGACCTGTGCGCCGAGTACGCCTCCCACCTTTCGGGCGGCCTGGTTCTGTGCCTGTGCCGCAAGGGTACTGGCCACCGGATCGGCCTCGGTCTCCGCAAGAATAAGATTTGTGTTGTCCCGTACCTCCCTTAAAACCAGAGTTACTGGAGATATGCCCGCCGTCAGACTTTCCGCAGTCTTTGCGGCGGCAGAAAGAGTCCTGGGACTCGGCACATTAAGTTTACGAACAGCTTCTGTCCAGAAGCTGGTGTAATCGCGGAAGTACATGGCTCGGACATCTCTGTAAATGCGATCCATGTCCAGAGAGCTGAGCGTGAGAGGATTGGAACCAAAAATCCAGCTGTCGTCAGTCATGCTTCGGATAATGGCAGGACAGCGTTCCACGCAGTATTCTTCATATCCTTTCCGGGTATAAAGGTAGGGAATGGGGTAGGTGTCGCCGTCAAACGGCGACATGCTTTCCCCCAGGCTGGTTCTGAAGGTGAAAGGTGGCTTGCCGTTTTCCTGCGCCTCTTCCTTCATCTGTTGGTATGCCAGTTCAGCCAGGGGAACCTTCAACAGAGCTTGGCGTGCCTTGTCTAGTAGAGCCTGATTAGGCTCCATTGGACGAATGCCGTGGCGTATGGCGTAGTCCATATGGCGCGCCAGAGCGTCCTGTGTTGCTGCGTCCCCCATAAACTGGGAAGACCATTGGCGCTCCAGCCAGTCGGAAATGAAGTCCCGTTTGATATGTTTCGGTTCGCACAGCATGAGATAGGCACGCAGAGCTGGCTTAAGCTCTCCGACATTTGTCAGTGACTGTTCGATTTTTTGTGCGGCTGTCTGGCGCACCTGTGGAAGTAGGCGATCGTTGAGTTCCCCAAGATACGCAGCTTGCGCGGCCTGTCCGACAGCATTGCCTTGATACAGACCCAGCCCATATGAAATACTGGAATCTTCTTCGGGGTTGTAAACATAGAGCGTTTTTTCAATCGTACCCAACTCGGGCAATAAAGCTTTCGCATCTGAAGGCTGTGGAACAGCCCTGCGCTGCTCCTCAAAAGTCGAATGCAGTTCGGCGATGGATTCAATATTCAGGTAGTTGTTTATGAAGCTGATGCCCAGGAAGGTCGCCAGAAAAAGAAACAGAGCTGTGGCCGCAAGCTGCAGTCCGTGACGGCGCAAACGGAGTGCCCAGAGGTGTTCCTTGTCCGAACCAGCCAGACTTGCTTCTGGAATAACGCAATCCTGCAAGAGACGAAGGATGAAGAAACCTTTCGCATAATCTCCCTGAGAGGGCTGAAAACCTGTCTGGAATGCAAGCTCTCCTCCTCTGGCGGCGGATTTGAGTACATCCTGGGAGGACAGGGCGCTGGTGAAAAAGAAGCCTCGGAACATGACGGGCCTGTGATAGCGTGAAGGCCCCAAAGCCTCCGCGATGAAATCCTCGATATTCGGTGCAAGCGCAGCCAGTTCCTGCGGGAAGCGGAAAATTTCTCCCCGGGCCGTCATATCCCGTTCCTGATGAATTTTGGAAATGATCTGCGCATTTAGGGTCTGAAACATTTCCGCCGTTTCTTTGCGCAGGTTGCCCACATCCATGCTGAGTCCGCTTCCGGCGGGACAACCGAACATCTGTTCGCGTTCCACACGGGGCAACTGGGCAAAAAATTGGGCAAAACCGGGGATCACGTCGCATTTCGTGAACACCAGAAAAACCGGAACATGGGTTCGCAGAGCCTGAAGCGCTTCGCTCAGCCGTTCCCGGATGGTGCGGGCGATGTGTTCTCGCCGGGCAACATCGGCATCCATAATATCGCGCATGCTTATGCAGACAATGATGCCGTTGGCGGGTCTGGCGGGGCGGGAGTGAAAGATCCGTTTCAGGAGTAGTTGCCACAGATTATTTTGCCCGCTTTCGCGGCGGCTATCCGTGTAACCTCCGGGAGTATCGACGAACACAGCCTGATTGGCGAACATCGTTTCGCAACGTGTTGTCGCCTTTAACTGATAGAGATGGCGATCCGCCTGCTCATTAAACGGAAACTGTAGACCGGAATTAAGCAGGAACGAGGTCTTACCACAGTTTTCCGGGCCGATGATGAGAAACCAGGGCAGACTATAGCGTGACCGGCTACCTCCGCCGTAGAAATTTGAATGCGTGACAATGCGGATAGCATTTTTGATTTTGTCCCTGATGTAGTCACGCTCTTCCCGTACGACAGTTCGTGCCTGTTCCCTCTGCTCAGCGGCAGCCGCTTTTTCCGGATCGGCGAGTTCTTTTCTTCTGCGGCGTGAATAAAAGATGGCGACAAACAACCCCCACAGAAATACCAGAACTAATGTGGCTATCAGCCTTGATATGACGCTTTCCAGAACCTTGTGTTCCGCAATGGCGATATAAGGCCCCAAAAACCATACGAGCAGGACGAAAAACGACATCAATGCAAGAGCGAGAACCCAGGGGGCTGTCAGCGCGTTTTTGAGCGCCCGGAGAAATGCTCTCATGGCTGCACCTCCTGAAGACTGCCCGAGATAGTGGACATCTCGCCAAGCAAAGGTTCCGCCTGCTTTTCCAGGATAGTGGAAAATCCGACGAATGTTACCCCGATGGCGAAAAGAAAAACAGCAAGTACCAACCATACCGGGATATAAGCATGGATACGATGTTGCCCTTTGGGTGACTCGACTTTTGGGGAGAGATCTTGCGGCGGTTCGCCACGCAGCAGACGGATCTGCTTATATATTTTGTCCCGAAGCGCTTCCAGGGCAATAGGGCCGCGCTCCCGAACGCCAAATTTGCCTTCAAAGCCAAGGCTCAAAAGCAGGTACATAAGTTCCAAAATATAAAGGTTGCGTGCGGGCTGCTGCATGCAGCGATCCAGAATTTGAAAGAATTTTTCGCCGCCCCATGTTTCATTATGGAAGGTGGAAAGCAGTCCATGTTTGCTCCATTCTCCATTTTCTCCTGATAGAGAAGTGGAAACAGCTTCGTCCACGGCGGTACATAACACGTAGCGAGAAGCTATGATCTGTGCCTGTTCAATATCAGATAACGCCAGGGCTCGACTTTCAAAAGCGCGAATCTCCGCTTCAAGCCCCGCACGCAGGTGTTCGATATTTCCGTTATGCCCGGACTGCTCGGAAGGCTCCTGATGGTTGGGAACGGATTCCTTATGTGTCGAGCGGATACGGACAATGGCCAGCAACAGTTCCGAGGCCGCACTGACCAGAGGATTCAGCCCGGAATTGCAGGTGCTGACGGAAGTTTGCTGCGCCACATATGGCATGGAACTTCGTATTCCGCCTGTGCCTGATACTGCTACCGGTCGGAAAGAAGAGGGCAGATCGGGAGCGGGACTGGGTTCCCCCATGTTCAGGAAGACGGTTTGATCAATGTCCGTCTGTTTCATGGTTTACTCCTTGATGGCCCAGAACTGCAGCTGAAGTCCCGGAAAAGTACCTGAGACATAAAACGCGAATCCTCCGGAAAGTTCCATTTGCGCAAGTTCTTCTGATGTGAATTCCAGGTGGAAATAGCTTTTACCGGCATGGAATGGAATTTGGCGCGGCGCAACGGCCAGGGCGGAAATTTTGATGCCCGGCAACTGGCGGTTGACCAGATCCCGGATATTTTCGACTGTACCAATTTTCAACTGGCGCGGGAGAGAAGTCCGCAGTGTTTCCTGATCCATGTCGGCCCACGCTACCAGGACAAAACTGGCTGAGGCCAGAAGATTGCGATCATGGATGGGGGAGACCGTAATTCCGTATTTTCTCTGTTGCAGCGGCAGTTCAACCGCATGCTGTTCAAGAACCATACTGAGCGCGAAGCGCGCCAGTTCCATCAGATCAGTGAAACATTTATACTGTTCCCCGTGATTGTATTCGGGCAAATTTCCAGGACGTTTTCCCGCTTCAACATACGAGGCAAGCTCACCTGCCAGAGAAAGAAGGCGGAGGTAAAAATCTTCCGGAGTGGCATGGGGTGTTTTATCAAGATGTTTGAATTCAGGTTCGGCTTTATTCAGACATTGAAGTAGCATGAAGTCGGCAATTTCAGCTGACCCCGTACTGCCCGCACTGCTGATCCGGCTGGCAAGCTGATCGGCTCGATGGCTGATGAGTCCAATAATTTCTCGTAGATAGCCGGACAGAAGCTGCGATGGCCCCAGATGCATGAAGGTTGGGGTAAAGTCTTTGTCCGTCAGGATTGATTTGTCCGGACGACATTCCACAATATGGAGAATAGGCAGAATGACGTGCCCGCTCCGGCTGGTGTCGTCCTCAAACATCAGCTTCAGATCCGGTCTGGCGCAATGGATAGTACGTTCCCGCGTGTCCGCCGCTATATTGGAACGTACTGTAACGGCATGTGCCACATAGCGGGTGGACAGGCCCATATTTTTTTCATCGCGGATTTCGGACGAGCCTTCCAGCGCAATGGGAAGCGCCAACACAACCTGGCGGTTCATTGTGCCCGGCTCCACGTCGAGCGACAAACCTTCTTGGCCATGCCCTATTTCAAAAAGGCTGCCGTCGGGCAAAATACCCTGCGCCTTGCTAAGTACGACTTTACCGAGATTAAGATACTGTTCGTCAATCGCAAATTCCGTGAATCCCCATCCGTAGTGGCTCAACAGAAGACTGCGTTGCGACATCTGTGAGTCTGTATATCTGTCCTGCTGTTGGAAATGGACAGGGGAAAGCTGTAGCCCTTCCGTCCATACGACACGCTCTGTCAACATGGCGCTTCCTCACTTGTCAGTTAACCTGCTTTGACCTTGGCAGAACATAGCCGGGGGCGGCTGTTTCAGACTGGACAGCGGGAGCCTTTTGCTCTTTTTCCACAGAAGCAGGAGAAGGCGGTATTTCATTTTTTTCTTCATCGGCAGTCTGGCTGATACGTTCCTGATAGCTGCGCACGCATTCCTCCGACGACCATTCCGTGTTCGGATCGATAACAATCATAGATGCATCGTTAAGTTCAAGACGAATCAGATTTTTCTTTTCAGGATCCACGGGGAGCACAGCCCTCCATCTGGCCCGTTCCATTTGCCGAAAGCCCGCCAGTATACCTACATACCGCGTTTCGGGCATAGGCGCATATTCCACGATGCGGGCTTCGCCCGGTACAAAGAGAAGTTCATCCATGGCCACCAGATTAGCCCCCAGAACCTTCATTGGCTCCATGAAGAGAACCTGAAAATCTCCCTGGCGAAAGGCCATATCATTTCGCATTTCGTACATTTTTACGATAATGGGGGAGGGACGTCCCGAACTGTCTGGATTCACATTCGGTTGACTGGCGACTTCCATGGTAATTCGGGGAGATGAACAGCCATTCAACAGAGGAATCATGGTCAGAGCCAGCATATACAGGAGTGCGCGGAACTTCATTTTTTGTCTCCTTGGCGGTTAATAAAGGCCGGATGAAGTGTTCTTACCTGCATTTCATAGGCACGGGCAAAGTCATCCAGAAAAAAAGCCGCGAAGCCGTTGTTATCGTCACGCAGTTCTGCATGTATTTTGGTATAGGCACTCCACAAACGCCGTATGCGGGAAAAGCGCACTGATCCTGCCGCATCCAGTTTGGCCTCGACAGCTTCGGGGCTTATTCGTGCCAGTATGGCTTGGGCTACGGCGCGCGCTCCGGCAATCAGTCCCATGTTATGGCTGTGCAGATCCTCAAATCCATTCTGCATGGCTTGGGCGGGGGGCAGAAAACCTTCATGGGGAGAAGCCAGCAGATAATTGAGAGCCGCCTTGCCCGTAGGTGAAAACTTCAGAGGGTTATTGCTGGCCAGCGCCATGGTGGTTAGAGGCAGTCGCAGTTCGTTTTTGCTGTCGGCCCTGTTGCGCAAGGCCTGGAGCATCCCGTCCACCGAGGCCGTCACCAGTTCGGCTGCCTGAAGCATGATCCGTTCCCGCTCCGTTTGGGATGCAGGAGCGGAGGCAAAACCCAGCGCATGGAAGAAGGTCTCCACCTCCGGGGAAGGAATGTCAGGAGTATCCTGAGTCTGGAGCGCTTTTTCGGTGGGATGCGGAGTTTGGGCCGCCGGAACGAATCCCGCATCCGGGGTGGAAGATTGCGCCTGGGCAGGCGCTTGTTCATTGCTTTCTTCGTTCCAGTCTTCCGGAACCAGAATGATTTCCGGCATGGCTTCAAGTGGAGCCTCCGTATGATCGGATTGAAACGAAGGTTTCGTGGGGGAGACACCCAGCAGATCGTTATAGAGTCCGAGTCGTTTGCGCGCATTGAGTTCGTCTTGCTGTTCCAGAGCAAGAAGAGGATCGTCAGCCAGAATATCATCGCTTGGAATCAGGTCCTCAGCCTGCATTACCTGTCCGGATAGATAGGAATCCGGTTTGTGCAGCAGCCGAGCCTGAATGCTGTATTCTCCTATATGATATGTACTTCCATGTTCTATTTTATATTTTTTGCCTTTTTGAAGTCGCTCCTTGCCTAGAGCGTTATATATTCCATTCGTGCTTAAGTCTTCGATAACAAATGATGAATATTCAAAACTGATGAGGGCATGTTTACGTGAAACCTGCTTTGTTTTATCTGGGAGTATCCATTCACATTGTTCATCGCGTCCTATATATCCTCCAACCTCACTGAATACATGCTGTACGCTGTCCTGATTAAGTGAAAATTTTTGACGACTGATAATTTCTAACATAAGTTCCATAACATTCTCCTCTATATTCATTGAATATGGAGTGTTTTTATCAGTCGATATTAAAAGATGATAAACGACGCCGAATAGTCCTGGGATGAACATCAAGAGCCTTAGAACACGCCTGTATGTCTCCATTGTATAATTTTATTGCCTGTTGTATGAACCATCTTTCCTGTATTTCTCTAAAATTTGCCAATGAAATACAATGAAGTTCACCATCTATGATGGAGGCAAGTGTTTCTGAATCAAGTTCAGCACAGTCAATAGGGGCGCTATTAACTGCCTGTTCAATTATGGATTCCAGTTCACGGATGTTACCAGGGTAAGAATATCCAAGCAACATAAGGTGGGCTTCAGGAGAAAAATTCAGCCGAGGGCGATTTGACTTCCTACAGCATTGCTCAAGAAAAAGCGAGCAGAGTTCTGGAATATCTTCCCGCCGTTCCCGAAGGGGG